>Ga0157369_10001782_pt1 | contig 26080 bp, 27 predicted proteins | sample C25metaG_FD_113461 | JGI IMG/M metagenome (GOLD analysis project Ga0157369, IMG submission 113461) | Corn rhizosphere microbial communities from Kellogg Biological Station, Michigan, USA - C2-5 metaG | ecosystem: Host-associated > Plants > Roots > Rhizosphere > Soil | place: USA: Michigan... | reverse complement strand
GCTGAGCTTTTATCTGGCTGCCGTCGATGACCAGCTTAAACATCCACAAGATGGGCCCACCATCGGCCTGCTGTTGTGCAAGAGCAAGAACGAAGTCGTCGCCGAATATGCGTTGCGCGATAACAATCGACCGATTGGTGTAGCGGAATATCAACTGGTTGAGTCGTTGCCCGCAGAGCTGCGAACCAGCCTGCCAAGCATCGAGCAGATCGAGCGGGAGCTGGCGGGTTAAACCGACTGATAGCCTCAAAACCCCGGCGGAATATACCCCGGCACAAATGGCACATTCAGGCACTTGCCATGCAGGATCCGGCCATCCTCAATCCTGAACAGCACGATCTTCTTCGCCTTATCCACCGTGGCTTCCAGCTTGCAATCCGAACTGTGCCCGACTTGCTGGTAATACTCGGTGTACACCATCCCGTTCCCGGTGTGATTCATTGAAGTCCCGGCGGCTTCAGTGGTTGTCCATGAAGAGGATTTGTGCCAGGTCATCACTACCTGCGTGTCGCCATTGGGCGCATTCTGCTTCTTCATCGAGTCGGGCTTGCCGAATAAATCCAGCGCCTCTTGCACGTCACGGCCTTCCCAGCGCGACTGTGCAATCAGGTGACACCCGTTGATAAACAGCACGGCGGGCAACAAAAGCCCAGGCAGCAACAGCCTTGTCCATGTAGGCATCGTGAATCCTTCTTATAGGTGAGTGTTGCTCAGCGCTTGTTGCCCAGCATGTCGTCGAGGTCATCGATCATCTGACTCTTCTCCTGAGTCGGCCCCAACTGCTCGAACATGGCCTTGGTGGTCTGGATCATCTGCAGGTGGGTCATCTTGCCCATGGCGATGGTGTCCTTGCTCTTGCCCGGTTCGCAGACATACGCGAGCGTGCGGTCGAGCCAGAACTCCTTTGGCGTCTGCCACGTTTTGGAGACTTTCAAGTGCGTAAGGGTGTAGGAAAACGGTGCAACCGACTGGCCATTGAGAAAGCGCACCTTGCGCGTGGAACACTGCACTTCGATGTTGTACACATCGATCATCGGCTTGCCCGGTTCTTCATAAACCACCGTGACGGCCACCAGTTTCGCGCCCTTGTTGTGGTTCGATGGAACCACCGAAGTGCGGTCGGCCACATACATGACATTTTGATGGGCCCGGCCGCTGCCGTAGATGATCGACCAGTCGCCGATCGGTGTTTCTTCATCGGCCAATACCGACGTTGTGCTGATCAGCAAGACGGGCAGCAGTGCCAGGCAGCGCCCGACTGTGGTTAAGGTATTCAATAGCGTCCTTCCTTGAGGCTCGAAATAAGCGAAGGACTTTATTGGTGAGGCGGTGCCGTCACAATTAGGGCGAGTGTGCTAATGGCGCATTGCTAGTTAACCAAAAAAAGCCTGCGTTTTAAGGCAGGCTTAGTGTGTGCAGCAGTTGAGTTAGTCCTTACGCGCCGTCAACGCCGAGTAACCATTCATCAAATTGCGATAGTTAGGAATGCGCTGGGACAACAGATTCCCCAGGCCTTCGATGTCATTGCGCCAGTCGCGGTGCAGCTCACAGGCCACCGAGAACCAGTTCATCATCTGCGCCCCGGCTTGTGTCATCCGGCTCCACGCCGCCTGCTGAACCGTGGTGTTGAACGTGCCCGATGCATCGGTGACCACGAACACCTCAAACCCTTCCGCCAGCGCCGACAAGGTCGGGAAGGCTACGCAAACGTCCGTGACCACACCGGCAATGATGATCTGTTTACGGCCGGTGGCCTTGATCGCCTTGACGAAGTCTTCGTTGTCCCAGGCATTGATCTGACCAGGGCGAGCGATGTAGGGCGCGTCCGGGAACATCTCCTTCAGCTCTGGCACCAGCGGGCCGTTGGGGCCTTGCTCGAAGCTGGTGGTGAGGATGGTCGGCAGGTTGAAGAACTTGGCCAGGTCGGCGAGGGCCAGGACGTTGTTCTTGAACTCGTTGGGCGAGAAGTCCTGTACCAGGGAGATCAGGCCGGTCTGGTGGTCGACCAGCAGGACTACGGCGTCGTCTTTGTTCAAGCGGTTGTAGGTTGCAGTGCTCATGGTTGGATCCTTTTTTGTTTAGGTTGGTTGGGCGTTGCGTTCAACATGGGCACAGATTAATGGGTGGCCTGCGAGGGATAAATCGGCTGGGATAGGTAATACCGTCAACTCAGACGAGACAATTGTTGCGCGGGCAAGAGGAGAGGTCTGTTTCGTGACAGGAAAATGTAAGGAAAAAAATCTCACGCGTGAGCTATTGAGTGTGGCGAAAATAGCCTGTAGATTTTCTCACGCGTGAGTTTTTCACAGCGAGGTCAGTACCATGAAAAGCAGCTCTCCATCGAGCCCGCCAGCAGGGCCCGATACCGATTCAGCCAGCCTTCCGGGAGAGCGCTCGAAGCCGTCCGCGAAAAAGCCATCGAGCTTTTACATGAAGCAGATGCGCGCGGGCCTGGCGGCCGCCGGCTATGTGAAACACGAGACTTGGGTGCTTCCCGAAAACCGAAGCCTGCTCAAGCAGATGGAGAAACAGCTTCGCCAGCCGATCCTGGCTGGCTCATTCATGTCGGAGAATTTCATGAGCGCAGGTAACAACTGGAATATCGATCGCCTCTTCACGGCGCTTCAGGCCCTGGACGAGGTGGTCTCCAACGACATTACGCTTTCTCTGGTTCAAGGCTCCGAGTCGAGCATCAAGCTGGAGATGAACGACTTCGGTGGCTTGCCGATTTACATCGCCGTGGTGGGCGAGCAGATCATCGTCGACACCGTGCTGGTCGATGTCGAGTCCATCAACGATGTCGCGAAATTCAATGACGCGGTACTGCGCAGCCGGGAAATGTTCCCGCTGTCTTCCATCGGTATCGAGTCCATGCCTAACGGGCAGGTGGTCTACAACATGTTCGGCGCGTTGAGCTCCGACTCCAGCCTGACCAACATCGTGACCGAGGTGAAAACCCTGGTCGACAACGTGCAACGCGCCAGCGAAGCCTTTGAACGTTTCTTCAATTAAGCATTCGGGAGTATCCAATGACTCAATCCATCTGGAGCAAACTGTTCACCGCGCTGCGCGGCGGTGCCAGCGAAGTCGGCGAATCGATCGTCGACCAACAAGCCCTGCGCATTCTCGATCAGGAAATTCGTGATGCGGACACCGCGCTGGCCAACGCCAAGCGTGAGCTGGTCAGCATCATGGCCAAGCACAAACTGGCCACTGATCGCGTCAGCGAGTACGACGCCAAGATCAAGGACCTGGAGTCCAAGGCAATGGCTGCCCTGCAGGCCAATCGCGAAGACCTGGCCCTGGAAGTGGCCGAAGCCATTTCGACCCTGACCAGCGAGCGGGATGCCGAGCACAAGCAGGCCACCGAGTTCGGCGCGTACGCCGACAGCATGCGCAAGGACATCACAAAGGCCGAAAGCCGGATCAAAAGCCTGCGCCAGCAAGTGGACATGGCCAAGGCGCGCGAAAGCGTACAGAAGGCCCAGGTCAGCGCCTCCATCGCCAGCGGTGGTGCCAACGGCAAGCTGGAAACTGCCGTCGGTACGCTGAATCGCCTGCAGGCCAAGCAGCAGCAACGTGCTGCGGAACTGCAAGCCCAGGATGAACTGGCCGAGGCGTCGACCGGTACCGACCTGGAGCGCAAGCTGCGCGAAGCCGGCATCACGCCGAACGAAGGCAGCGCCAATGCGATCCTGGAACGCCTGAAGCAAAAGTCGGCCGAGTAACACTGCACCTGTGGCGAGGGCGCAAGCTCCTCGCCACAGGTTACCGGTCGCCCGGATGGTATTTATTGTGACCTCGAGGTGAGGATGGACGCCCTGAAGGGTTTCAAGACAATCGCAGGCCTGGCGCTGTTCATGGTCGCGCTGCAAGTGCTCAATGTGGCGACCGGTTACAGCCTCTTGGTCTTCGGCCTGGTACCACGGACGCTGCAGGGGCTGTTCGGCATCCTCGCCTCACCGTTTCTGCACGGCTCTTTTGCACACCTCAGCGCCAACCTGATTGCCTTCTTGATCCTGGGCACCCTGGTGATTGTCGAGGGGCTCAATCGATTCGTGACCGTCAGCGCGATCATCATCCTGCTGGGCGGCTCTTTGGTCTGGCTGTTCGGCTTTGCGGGCGTGCACGTGGGGGCCAGCGGTTGGGTCTTCGGGTTGTGGGCCTACCTGTTATCGCGCGCCTGGTTCCACCGGAGCTGGAGCAACCTGATAACGGCCGGTGTCGTGGCGGTACTCTATGGCGGATTGGTCCTTGGCTTCCTTCCTCGCCAGGGCATTTCCTTCGAAGGGCATCTGTTTGGTGCATTCGCCGGATTTATTGCAGCCAAGGTACTTCTCTCCAAACCACGCAGCAGGTTTAATGCCGGCTGAGCGCACTTGAGCATCCAGATGTCGAGGCGAAGACGTCATCAGGAATCAAGTACCCAAGGAGTCAGGGACGAAATGTCGATTTTTCTTCTGTTGCGCCTCTACGCGTCCTCCCTCTTTCACCGCTTCGGCTGGGCAGGCCTGGTCATTGCCTTGGGTGTACACCTGAGCACGGCTTACCTGGGCCTGGTGCTTCTGGGCGAGCAACACCTCACTGCGGCCGCCACGTTTGTTTACTTCTATCTCACCACCACACTGACCGTCGGCTATGGCGATCTTGCGCCGCAGACCTCGGCAGGCCGGGTGTTCGTGGCGGCCTGGGTCATGCTCGGCGGCATTGCGCTGCTGACCGCCGCCATCGGCAAAACCACCAGCAGTGTCATCGATGCATGGAGAAAAGGCATGAAGGGCAAAGGCGATTTCACCGGCAAGGTCGGCCATACGGTGCTTATTGGCTGGGAAGGCGCGTCCAGTGAGCGGGTCATTGAGTTGTTGCTGCAAGACGAAACCTCGAACGACAACCTGATCGTCATCTGCGACTGCACCCTCGATGAAAACCCGATGCCGGGCAAAGCGGCGTTCATTCGCGGTGACAGCCTGTCCTCCACGGCGTTATTGCTGCGTGCCGGTGTACCCGGCGCCGAGCGTGTGCTGGTGCGCACCCCGTCGGACGACCTGACACTGGCCACCGTGCTGGCAGTGAATCAGTTGATTCCTGTCGGGCATGTGGTCGCGCACTTCAATGAAAGTGAAATTGCCGCACTGGCCAGCTCCTACGCGCCGCGTTTGGAATGCACTTCCAGCATGGCCATCGAAATGCTGGTGCGCGCCTCTCAAGACCCGGGCTCGTCGGTGGTCATTAATGAGCTACTGTGCGTGGGGCAGGGCGCCACCCAATACCTGATGAAATTGCCCGAGGCCTTTGAAGCCACCTTCGGCGACCTGTACACCCAGTTGAAAGAACACCACAACGCCACCCTCATCGGCTATCGCGCCAAAGGCGCCCAGCAACCGTCGATCAACCCGCCCAGCGCCACGCGCGTTGAAGGTGGCGAACTCTTCTACATCGCCTCTACCCGCCTCAAGGAAATCTCCAATGGGATGGTTTAAACAGTTGATGGGGCTTGAGGCCCCGAACGCGAACTCTCAGTCGAACCGGCCCGCCGCTGAAGCCCTGCCGACCACCGGTCCGCTGGGCCTGGCTCCAGGCAAAGGCGTGATGTTCGACACCACCCTGAAGTTGTTGCTCGACGGGCATACCTCGGTGGTGATCCCCGGTTCCCAGGAAATCTGGAGTAACGGCACCGTCGACCTCGGGCAGTCGACCTGGCTGTCGCGTTACTACATGAACGACGAAGATTACTGGTTGCAGGTGCACACCACCGGCGACATCGCCGGGCAGGTCGAGTCCGTCATCCTGTTCAACTACCTCAGTTACGTCACCCTCAGCAGCGAAGCTGAACTGCGCCGGCTGGCGGGGCCTCAGAGCCTGATCGGGTTGCCGACCTACACCCACAATGGCGTCGAATACACGCGCGTATGGGGCAGCGAGGAGGGCCAGACTGAACTGGTGGCAATGAGCGAGCACGTGATAAACCCCGAGGATTCCTACAGCGTCGAGCACCGCTCAATGCTATATGCCCGTGACACAGGCCTGACCGATCGACGGGAGTTCCTGCTGTTTTCCGTCGAAGAAGACGCGGAAGGCACCATCAGCCTGAGCACGTCGCTGGGCATTTCGCTGTACACAACCGACTTGAACGCGCTCTAAAAAAGGACGAAACACATGCTAGAAGCTCTCTCCATCTCCCTGAACAAAGCGGCCGTGTTCGGGTTTGTCATCTACATCCTCGGGGCTGCGGTGTTGTTCGCGGTGTTCCAGTTCATCTACACCCGTATCACCCCGCACAAGGAGTTCGAGCTGATCCGTGCGGGCAACGTCTCTGCGGCGGTCGCCCTGGGCGGTGCTATCGTTGGCTTCGCCATTCCGGCCAGCAACGTGATTGCCTACTCCATCAACCTCCTCGACTTCGTGGTCTGGGCAGTGATCGCCGCCGTCGTTCAACTGTTGGCGTTCCTGCTGACCAGCCTGGTGCTCAAAGGCACGTCCGAGCGCATCAAGAATGGCGAACTCGCGGCCGGCATCTACGTCGCCGCCGTGGCCATCAGCGTTGGCATGTTGAATGCCGCGTGCATGACGCCTACCCAGAACTGATCGCGCCCGGAGCTCCCGATGAAACGAAGCAAGTACGTCCAGCTGTCGCTGGCAGCGTCGGTCGCCATGGCGATATCCGGCTGTGGCCCGACGGAAAAAACCTACGACCTGCAGAAGAAGTACAACTTCCAGTCGGTCCAGCAGTGCGCCGATGAAAAACTTCCGGTAGACGTCTGCTCGGATGCCTACATGACCGCCATGGCCGAGCATCGCCGCATTGCGCCGGTGTACGACAGCCAGGCCGATTGCGATGCCGATTTCGTCGCCGACTGGTGCCAGCAGGACTCCACCGGCAAGTTCATCCCCCGCCTGGGCGGTTTCGAACTGACCGCCGAAGGCCAGGTGACACAGTCCCAGGTCGATGCGGCCAATGCTCAAGCCAACTCCCAAGCGAACAGTGGCGGCTCAGGCTTCTCCACCACCAGCCTGCTGACCGGCCTGCTGATCGGCAACATGCTGAGCAACAATCGCAACAGCTACCGCTCCGAGCCGGTGTATCGCTACCGCGACGATCGCGGCAATTACGGCTCCTCGACGCTCAACCAGCGCGTCTCCAATGGCGCCACCTTTGGCCGCTCGAACCAGGCCCGCTACGGCAGCAGCAACTACACCAACACGCTGCGCACCTCCGCCAAGTCGAGCTCCGTCGCTTCGGCCACCTCCCGTGGCGGCTTCGGCAGCAAGGCCAGCGCACGCAGCGGCTGGGGTGGCGGCGGGTCGAGCAGTTAAGGAAGGCGGGCCATGAAGAAGATCCACTGCGCAGAACGTCATGACTGGAAACAGACCGCCGACAGCCTCGGCTTTCTGTTCCACACCATCGACAACGAACCCTACTGGGACGAAAGCGCGTACTACCAGTTCACGCTCAAGCAAATCGAGCACGACCTCGAAGACCCGACCACCGAGATCCATGACATGTGCATGGACCTCGTCGCGCGCGTGGTCCACAGCGAAGAACTGCTCGACCGCCTGAGCATCCCCGCGTCCTTCTACGACATGATCCGCACCTCATGGCTGGAAGGCCACCCGCACCTGTACGGGCGCATGGACTTCTCCTACAACGGCACCGGCCCCGCCAAGTTGCTCGAACTCAACTACGACACCCCCACCAGCCTCTACGAAGCCGCGGCGTTCCAATGGGGCTGGCTTGAACAATGCATTGAACGCGGCCTGCTGCCCAAACACGCCGACCAATTCAACAGCATTGACACCAAACTGCACCAGGCCTTCGCCCAACTGCAGGTCAACCAGCCCTTCTACTTCGCCTCCATGAAAGACTCGGTCGAAGACAAAGGCACCACCGACTACCTGCGCCTCGTCGCAGAAAAAGTCGGCATCGAATCCCGCCACATCGACGTCGAAGACATCGGCCTGACCGCCGAAGGCCGCTTCGTCGACCTCGAAGATCGCTGGATCCCCCACCTGTTCAAACTGCACGCCTGGGAATTCATCTTCCACGAACCCTTCGGCGCTGCGATTGCCCAGTGCGACACACAGTTTTTCGAGCCAGCGTGGAAAGCCATCCTCTCCAACAAAGGCATCCTGCCGCTGCTATGGGAATTCAACAAAGGGCACCCGAATTTGCTTGCGTCGCACCTGGACACTGAACCGGGTAAAGCCGTGCCGAAGGGTTGGGTGCGCAAGCCGTTCTTCTCACGGGAAGGGGCCAACATCGAATTGCAAACCGCTGATGGGCTGATTGTGAAAGAGGACGGGCCGTATACGGATGCGCCGTTTATTCTTCAGGAGTTTGCACCGCTGCCACGGTTTGGGGACAGCTATACGTTGATCGGGTCTTGGGTGATTGGGGACCAGGCGGCGGGGATTGGGGTGCGGGAGGATAATAGTTTGATTACCAAGGATTCGAGCCGGTTTTTGCCGCATTTGATACTGGGTTGAGCGTCTTATCGTCATCATCTGGAATAAACGACATGAAGACGAGGGGCTGTAAACCGCCCGCTTTTGGTCACTCAATTGTCCAACAGCTTGTTGGACAATTGACTTTGGGTTTTAACGGGCATTAAAAAGCCGGCTTGTGGCCGGTTTATATATTCTCCATAGAGCTCCAGTGTACTTATAAAAGGTACTCTTAAATCCTAGGTTTTTCTGGGGTTTGCGTGTATTTTCGTCCGCTAAAATCCAGACTCCTCCAACAAAAGCCAGCTTCTAAAGTATGGGCTGGAGTGTGGGCTGGAAGGATAGCCTATACGGAGATATGCATGAGCAAGCTGACCGTCAAAGCCATCGAGAAACTCATGAGAGCAGGCTCCAAGAGCTTGACCTCGGATGGCAACGGCTTGTACTTCAAGGTTGGGGTAACGGGCGGAACCAGTTGGATTTTCCGCTACAAATTCAACAAGTCCTCTACCGACATGGGATTAGGCGGATACCCTTCGGTTTCGTTGCCTGATGCGCGCGGTAAAGCTTCGGACGCACGAAAGCTACTTGCCAATGGCATCAATCCAAAAGCAGCACGCGATTCTGAGCGTGAGCGCCTGAGCAGTGAACGTCGTGCCGAGGATGCCAAGCGTGTTTTATTCGAGCAGATGGCCAATGAGTATGCAGACGCTCACGGTCCTGGCTGGTCTGATAAGTGGCGAAGGGGCTGGCTACGCAAGTTGGAGCTGTATGCCTTCGACATACTCGGAAAACTGCCAGTAGGCGAGATTGAGACCGACCATGTACTGAGAGTGCTTCAACCGATTTGGCTCACCAAGACCCGGACTGCTGATGAGGTTCGAGGGCAAATCGAGCTGGTCTTGGACGCAGCTAAAGCACGCAGCCTCCGGCAAGGTGAAAACCCAGCCCGCTGGCGCGGACACTTGGACAAGCTGTTAAGCCGAGTTGAAAAGAAAAAGGCTCGGGTACGAGAGCATTTCCCTGCCATGAGTTGGCAAGAGGTGCCTGCTCTTATGGCCAGACTTGCCGAAATCGAATTCCGCGCCGCAGTGGCGACTCGTTTGCTGATCTTGACGGCATCTCGTGCTCATATGGTACAGGCTGCCAGATGGTCGGAGTTCAACCTGCAAACCGGAATTTGGACCTTGCCTGCCGAGCGCATGAAAATGAGAAAAGCGTTCAGCATTCCACTGGCACCAGAGGTCGTGACTATGCTGGAGGCTCTGCCGCGTATCGAGGAAAGTAACTTTCTTTTCCCCGGTCGTGGAGCAAGTGGAGTCATGCACGCCAACGCCATTCGTAATTTATTACATGACATGGGACATGCAGACATTACCCGTCACGGCTTTCGCAGCTCGTTCCGGGATTGGGCTGGGGAATGCACTCACCATCCGCGCGAGGTCTGTGAATTATCTCTCGCTCATGATGAGCGAGACCAGACCGAAGGCGCCTACTCGCGCTCAGACCTATTCAACAAACGTCGGTTACTGATGGAGGCTTGGGCGAAGTTTGTTACCACGCCGGCCCTCGGCAGCGTTATTCACCTTGAGCTAAAGCAGGCTCAGCGAGGAGCATGCTGAATGGATAGCGAGGCGATTTCTGGGTTGCTTTTAACGTTTGCGCCAGCACATGTATTGGACGCGCTTGGACTCACCAGTGATAACGCTGTGGATTGGATGAACGACGTGGATCAGTGGGGGGAGCTTCATCGCATTGAGACTGCTGCGTTGGCTCTCTACTACAGTGCACTTAAAGGCCCTCACCGAGCCAAATACGAAGGTACGGTGCCGGTGAGCTTGAATCTCATTCACTGCTTGGTGCAGTTGACGAGAGCAGAAGAGTTCGGTTCAGCTGAGGATTTGCTCAGTGAGTTGGCCGATGAACGGAAGGCCATCGCCTTGGATAAGAAACGCGCCACGGTTGCGAAGAATAGATCGAGAAAGTCAGTGCCCACATGGCATGAGGAGGCGCTTGAGCTGGCTGCGAAAAAGCTCCCCGCTTCGGTAATCGCTACGCGTCTTGAAAAGTCTGCGTCTCAGGTAAGGAAGGTTCTGAACAAAGCCAAAAAATAAATACGCGCATTATCTTAACGTGCGCGTTTGCATGCGTAGCTTTCACCGCCATGACGTCCATTGACCGCCAGTAAGGCGTAAGGGTTTAGCAGTGAAACTGATCGAACGAGACCTCCTGGCTGTGTCCATGTCGCGCAGCGCCCGCCGTATCATGCGTCTTGCCGAAACTGAGCAAATGAGCGGTTTTCGACGCAGTCACATCTATGCCCTAATGAAGGAAGGGATGTTTCCCCAGGCCAAGCGCATCGGAAGGCGGGCGGTGGGTTGGGATTCTCTCGAAGTGGAGCAATGGATTGCTGAAAGGCTTGATGTCGAAGTGCGTTGACGCATGGTAATAAAACCTAATGTTTCCATCCTGATATCGTCAGGATGTAGCACCGTGATGCTCTCTCCTGCGTCTGCATCAACAAAGTAGTTTTCAGTCAATTCCAAGCTTCACATCAATGTCGCCAAAGCATATAGGTGCGGCTGGAAAGCGACGGTGCTAGCTTTGTTGGTGCGGGGCAATCGCGGTGGCGCTCTTCGCCGTGATGTGCAGACATTTACCCGGATACAACCCAAAGGCGGATTCATTTCGATGAGCTTAAGGGTGGACAGCTGCCCTCAGCGTGTACCGATAGCCACCTACGCTGTGCGGCAGCGACCCCAGTTCAATCTGCGTGCCCTACGGCGCCTGAAAATAGAACCAGCGGACGCCGTCCGAGTTGGTGAAGGGTTCGTTGAGAATGGTCACATTCATGGGCTTGAGGGTAGCCAGGCTGCCGTCAATATCGGTGGTACGCAAGGCTACACGGCTGGCCCCGTCGTCGTCGCCATGGGGTTGGACCTGATTGACCTGGGCGCCTTGGTATTGAAACAACTCCAGCTTCGCGCCGCCGTCCAATTGCAGCATCACAAAGCGTTGCAGCTCGCTGGAGCTATGCCAGCGGAACTGGCTTTTCCATTGATCCGTGATCTTGCCAGGGCTGATAGGTGTCCGGCAGAGATTGTCCGCTTCTGGCCCAGAGTTTGTAAAAACGCTTCACCAAAATTGAAGTGCGCGCGTCTACGTTAAATCTGAAATTTATCGGCACGTCAGCAGATGTGGATTTCGCGCAGAAGCGCGATTTTCAGTCCGGTGTTGAGTACCTGTCGTGCTCAAAAACGTTTTTACACAGCCTCGGCCAATAGCAGACATCCCTTTGCGGTAGTCTGCAGCTGTCGATACCAGACCGCGTACGGCGTGTTTTCAACCACATGCCTATTCAGTTCCGCCGATCCATGATCCCACCAAATCTGCCCACGCTCCCCGAGAGCCACTTTTGGCAACCTGTACAGCCGCGCGTGCAGTCTTCACGTGTCCTAAGTCACCTGAGGCCGAGCGGCCTTCACGGCTCGCCTGGCGTCCATCAGCTCACTCACTAATCGCCGCTGCATTCCTGAAAACGGCACAGCATCTGGTATCCCCCATCAGAAGTGTTCAAACACTTAGGACTATGGATCCAATAATTCTCCCTTTAGGCCATGGTTGCATGCTCAGTGGTGGCACTGTGGATTGAATGCCTAGGGGATTGCTCGTTTTTGACAAGGGATAACCATATGTGGTGTTTTATAAAAAAAATATTAGCATATGTTGTGTTTTTTACGAAAAGGCATATTCTGCAGAAATCTAGCTGAGCTCTGCCCCTACGCCTTTCAGTAGAAGACTTTGGTTAGGTCCATGATTTTTGGCCAGTAGTTGGGGTGGTGTGTGTCAGTACCTCTCGATGCTCTGTATGACCAACAGCTACGTGCCGCGCTTGAGGCATGGCAGCACTCCTTGACCAACCGCGTGGTTCTGGCGACGGAAACCGATGGCTGGAGATTTGCTTTTGTTCGGTTCGATGCAACCAGCGCTGATCCGCTAGAAGCCATTACTGGGGATTTTGGAGTCTTATCCAGAGACCTAGTATTGCGATGGGCAAGCGACAAGCAAATCGTCCCCAAGCTTGAATACGCAGTGGTGCACGACGTCCCGCATGTATCTGTTAACACTGAGTCGTTCGCGGCTCAATTGCTCGCTCTCGTACCCGCTAAGGTAACCAAGAGAGCCATCCAAGTATTTCTGAAACAGCGCGATTCTCTGCTCGAAGACATGAAGCGTCCCAATTTGCCGAGTGAAGTCATCAATTGGGTTTACGCAAGGTCATCCGGGATCTGTGAGTTCGAGGGCTGCCCTGGGGAGCTGTTCAGGGACAACTTGGGCAATTATGGGTATTACGGTTACCTCGCTCACATCGTTGCAGCCAAGCCAAAAGGTCCGCGCGGTGATAATCAGCTGTCAGCAGAGCTGGCGCGGTCACCTTCGAACATCATGCTGTGTTGTGACATCCATCACCGGCTGATCGACAAAGTTGATCCGGATAGCTTTAGCCAGGAAAGACTTAAGGCAATGGTCGCCACGAGGGTCAACTGGCGTACCAACCAAGCTGCGACATTGTCTTACCCGATTGTGCATGCCTTGGCATTCATTGGTGACATCGCCGGGCGCACAACAACATTCTCACAACACGATGCCCGAAAGGCCTTATTGGTCGCGCACCTGACGCCTGTGAGCGAGCGTGTGGCCGAATATTTTTTGCGCGATGTCCAAGGTGGAAACGATGTAAACGATCCCGGATATTGGGCTAACTTCTTGCGAGTCTTCCGGGCGCAGATTCTCCACATCCATACCGCGATTAGGGGTGATGGTGCGTTCGGCGCTCAAGCCCAAGAGCTCGCCATTTTCCCTCTGGGCAACATGCCGGCAATGCTGCTGGGCGGGTGGCTGGTCGGAGAAGCGAGACGGGTAGAGCTGTTTAGCTTTCGTCGTAACCCCGGAACCTGGGCGCGTCCTGAAGATTCCGAACCTTCTGTGAAATTCGAGTGGACTAAGACCCCTGATGCGGAAGTTGGCTCGCATGTCTTGATTACTTTGGAGATCACCTCAGAAATAACCGATGAAGCGCTAACGGCGGAAATGCTTAGCATGCCCCGTATTCGGATTTTTCCAAGCACTTATGGTGTTGATGTCGTGGCACCCAAAGGGGCGATGGAGAGATTCAGAAATGCCTGCCAGGAGGCATGGGCTTATGCGGTTGATGTGCTTCGCGCCACAGAAATTTCAATTTGTACCATCGCTCCGGCTGCAGCAATTTTTGCTCTCGGAATGAAACTCCAGTCGCGTTTGCACCCGCCAATCCACATGTATCAGATGGCCCCTATGGCCTTGCCTTTCCACGCTTTCACATTGAACAGGCACGCGATTAGCGTGCCGCCGCATGCACCCGGCAGTGTGCTGCAGTTGGATGCCTGCTGAGTACATGCATCATCTATTCAATATCTCAATTCATGAGGAGTTTCCACATGGACATCGAAGAACGCAGCTTGCTTGTCGCACTAGAGGCTTTAGAGCTTCCACCTAGTGCTTATGAGAAAGCGGTGCAGCGATACAAATCACTGGGCGAGTGGTTCAGCCGACCCGAATCAACCGTCGCCAAGAACGATCCCCACATCTTTGTTCAAGGGTCGTTCGCTCTGGGGACAGCCATCCGTCCACTGCTTGCAGGAGAGAGTTACGACTTAGATCTCTCATGCAAACTGAGGGAAGGTGTTTATCCGCAGACTCACAGCCAGTCGGATCTAAAGGACCTGGTGGGAATTGAGTTGGAGGGGTACCGCGAAGCCAAGCGAATTCAAGAAGCTCTGGAAGAGAAGAATCGCTGCTGGCGCCTCTACTACCAGGATGGCGTCAGCTTCCACATGGACGTTGTCCCAGGAGTTCCCGTCGAGGAGGGCAGGCGCCAAGAGCTGGCTATCTCCATGGAGAGCTATGGTGTCAAGCAAGTGTTGGCTCGGGACGTTTCGAATCTCGCTGTCTACATCACTGACAGGCGGCGTCCAGATTATGAGGACATCAACGCTGGCTGGATGGTCAGCAATCCGGACGGCTATTGCAAATGGTTCGAATCCAAGTCGGAGTCAATGTATGAGAAAGGACTGATTGCGCTCGAAGCGCAAGTCGATGAAGTACCGTTTTATCAACGAAAGACGAATCTTCAGCGGGCCATTCAATTGCTCAAACGTCATCGTGATGTGATGTACCGCGACAATCCCGACTCAAAACCAATCTCGATCATCATCACCACGCTGGCTGCGCAAGCCTATCGACCAGGTGGCTCGTTGAAGGATGCGGTGGCGTCGTGTCTCGCCGGCCTGAGCGCTTTCGTGGCCAGTAATTCCGACACTGTACCGAATCCGGTCAACCCTAAAGAAAACTTCGCCGATCGCTGGAAGATGCCTGAGGGGCAAAAAGATCGATTGAAAGAGCACTTCCACCTCTGGGTTCGCCAAGCTCTTGAAGATTTCAGGCAAATCAGGGATCTGGATGGACATCGTCTGGTGGAACACATCGAGGACTGCTTTGAAACCCCGACCTCGACTGCCGCTTTGGGCATTGCTTCAGCACCCGCTCAGGTCGCCGCCCCAGCCATCGTAGTTTCCCAGCCGCCTCGCCCTTGGGGGAGCAACGGTTGACGAAGCATGATTCGATGATCGAATCATTCTTGGCCGACTACCCGCGTATGAGGTTTCGGCCGACGGTGGACGGAACAATTTCACTTGTCGGCCGATTTCAATTTTCTGCGTCAGCTGAGGGGCTTCCCGACGTAGCTGACGAGTACCGAATACGGATCGACATCGTTGATCAGTTGGACAAGGAGCTTCCTGTCGTCTACGAGACTGAGGGGCGAATTTCCTCTTCCGTAGACAATCACGTAAACGGGAATGGCTCATTGTGCCTAGGTTCACCGCTGAGTCAACGGCTGCAATTGGGCGCCACGCGGACGCTCACACGGTTTGTCGAGCTGTGCTTGGTGCCATTTCTGTATGCGCAGTCGTTAAGGGAGAGAGGCATTGCCCAATTTCCTTTCGGAGAGCTTGCACATGGTTCCCAAGGGCTGATTGAGGACTACAGGATGATATTTATGGTCGAGGATGCGAGCGTCCTCATGGGCCTGCTTGAACTGCTTTCAATGAAGCGCAGAAGGGCTAATAAGCTCCCGTGCCCATGTGGATGTGGCCGTCGATTCGCAGGTTGTAGGCTCCATACAACTGCCCATCAAGCGAGGGGAACTTTGTCTCGCTGGGATATCAAACGAGCCTATAAAGAACTTCAGGGGCAGATTGAGACCTGACTCAGTTCTGGGGCGTTGGCTCGGCTATGCGCCGTTTGTAACGCCACCGGCTAATGTCAGAAACCATGCTCTCAGAGTCTGAGCTTCGCGTAGCCATGTATGGCACTCACACAATGAGACGTACGAAGGCATCACTAATCTATCGCAGGACGAAGAACTTACGGGCGGTTCAGTTGCTGCTCGGCCATACCAATCTGGAGAGCACTGTTCGATATCTGGGGATTGAGGTCAATGACGCCCTGGAGATGGCGGAACAAACTGAGGTTTGATCATGCATAGCGGCGGTCGAAGTCAGGCCGTCGCTGACCGGCCAAAAGCTGCCCGTCGTCGAGGGACCTGACTGACCTTTAGCGAGCGCTAACCAACCTCTCAAAACGGTGGTTGAGGTGCCTACGGAAGCAAAGGCAATTCACAAAATCTGAACTACCCCTACTCATCCGTTACGGCATTACGCTATCGTTCAGCCTTATTCGCCGCCATCTATGAACACACCATGAGTATTAAACCTGAAAATTTTGAAAGATTGCGCGAGATGCTTGTTTCAGGTGCTATCACCGCCATCACCTTTGACACACAGGTATTTGACAGAAATAGCAGAACTTTCAGAAAAGGGCTCTTAGCACAACTTGGACAACTAAAAAACTCCGGCATTCAACTAGTTGTCGCTGAATTGGTTCGCGACGAAGCCGAAAAGCATATGCTTGAAATGCACAGCTCAAGGCGGAAACGAGTTGACGACGCATTTGCGATGGTTGCCCAGCACTTGAGTGAAGACTTAGTTAATAACATACGAGAAGAACTCGAAGCGAGGGCCACTCCAGAGCAAATTATCTTTCGTGAAATAAATGATTTTTTTCTGGCAACGAATGCCGAGCTAGCATTCTATGAAGAGGCATCCACTAGGAAGCTTTTCGACCTGTACTTCAGCAGCACCCCCCCCTTCCACAAAAGCAACGATAAAAAATACGAATTCCCTGATGCGGTGGCGCTTCTAAGCTTAGAGGCATACGCAGAAAACAGGGGAATTTTAGTTGTCTCCTCCGACAGAGACTGGATTACATTCTGCAACGAGTCTGAAAGTAAAAATCTTCACTGCATCCCAGACTTGACAACGGCGCTTACGCTTATAAATTCAGTAAAAATTGATGTTAAAAATATCACAAGCCAACGCTCTTTAAAGTTTCAGCAGCTCAATGATAGTGGAGATCTCGAATCAATAATTAGAGATAGCTTAACTGGAACACTTATGCGTGAGCTGTTGTTTGCTGCCAGGACTAACTATTTCTACAGCGCTCGGTGCTCAAGCATAAATATGGTTTCAATTGCTCACGGAGAAGATAAAACATTCGGAACAATTCGGGATGATTCAAGTATCACAATCTGGGCAATTGAGCTAGATGCTGTATGCCAGATTGCCGTAGGTGTAACATTTTTTGATGATGACGAAAGCTATATCGGCTGCAATAGCTATAATCACTTCCTGTCTATACCAGTGATTTCAATTGTAAAAATATCAGGGGAACGAATTGAGATCGAAGTTAACTTTGACCCCAAAACGACCTTAGACTTGGGGGCAATCGCACCAAGCGAGCTAAACCAGAGCGTGCCAGACTCTCACTAGGTATACCCTGACAATCTGCTGCTGGCTGTTAGCTGCCCTTTGCGAAGGGTAGTTAGCGCCCCATGGCAGCAGATAAACGCGGAAACTTATAACCAGACAACCAATTTCAGCCTAGCCGGCTTCCGCAGCCTCATAGCAATAGCGGTCATCGGTGGGCTGATCCCCACTGAGCCTATTTGTAACTTCTGCGATCTATAAGCTTGTGGATGGCTTTTGGATGTTGCCACGCGAACTCCCGAAGAAACTAGCAGGACAGAGCCTAAGGAAGAGGGCCGGGGTCGCCATGCTGGGGCTGTGCTGATCGTTGCTGTGAAATATTTGAAAACTGGCAAGAATGTGCTATGACGTAGAGCAACGTAAAAGAGAACGGAATAAGGACGTATAGTGCAGATCTTCAACTACATCTCCTTCGGAAATTGGGAGTATCTCACGGGGGAGGGAGGCGAGATCACGATGGCTCGGGGGCGCATGTTCGAATACACGCCAACCGACATCGAGAAGCGGCTTGAAATCCTCGATTCCAAAGCTATCGACTTTCTCGAAAAGCTGCCGACCTTCTTGTGTAGCGAGATCAGGCGAGTTAGAGGCTGCGCCTCTATGCTCATCAAATATGGTCGAATTTCCCACACTACGCCCGAGGCGAAGGAGGTCTCCACCACTTTCGAGACATTGATCGATTTCGGTGAGGTCGAGTTTGAAGACACCGAGAAAGCACGGATGGTGTTCGGCGCGGATGGATTTCAGCTCCACCGCACTCACTGGGCTATCCGCGAAGGCGACGCGCAGATGGTGCTGCGCCGATTGGCCGATCTTAACCCTGCTGTTGCATATCTCGTAGAGATGTCTGAAACACCCCGCGTCGAAGATGCAATGGTTCAACCTCCGCCACGCGATAAAAAGATCCTTGGCGTCGCCGATAGTGTGGAGTCCTTCCTCCAATTGCTCTACGCTTCGCCGGGAAAAGACGCGACCGAGACTTTCTTCCGAGGTCATAGTGATGCCCGTTATGAGCTTACGCCGTCACTGCTGCGCAAATGGGAAAATGGTGACTGGCAGTTTATGCCGAGCGAGGACCGACTCTGCAAAGAACTACTGATTGCGCATTACGATGAGTTCCAGGGCGATCAGTATTGCTTTGACCGACTTGTGCGCATGCAGCACTACGGTTTACCTACGAGACTGCTTGACATCTCTAGCAACCCCCTGGTTGCGCTCTTCTTTGCCTGCTCCGGCAGGACAGACCAATCGGAAGTTAACGGTGAGGTCATCGTCTTCAAAGTCGAATCGCAACTGGTTAAATATTTTGACTCGGACACTGTTAGTTGCCTTTCAAATCTTTCCAATCTCACGTATGCACAGAAGAATGACGTCGATCTTGGCCTCGATAAGGAGGCATTTAATATAACGGACGTCGCAAGAAAGTTACTCCACCACATCAAATCGGAGAAAGGTTTCTTCGAGGGGCGTATTGTTCCGGAGGACCTAAGGTCGATCATCTGCGTGAAGGCAAAACGCACGAATACGCGCATCAAATCTCAGTCCGGCGCATTCTTGCTGTTCGGGCACGAGGCTGCGCTTCCTGATGCCGGCCAAGATGGAATTGAAGTTTTCCGGGTCACGATCCAGAACAAGTCACATATTCTTGAACAACTCGACCGAATCAACATAAACGCCACAACTGTCTATCCGAGCATTGAAGAAACCGCCATTCACTTGCGGGATCAGCATCAGTTGCCGCGACCTTGCAAAATGGGCTCTATTGAGGCAGATAACAACTCTCAAGAAATCTGATGCAATAGTTGCTAAGAAGTTGAGCCATATGTAGCTGCTGCGAACGATTTAAGAGGCCGATGTACGCTGAGGGTCGATAACAGCCGGTTATGACTGACTGCTTCTGGCCGCTTTCTGCCTCTCGCGACGGGCAGAGAACGGCCATTAGCGGACACTAAGGCCGTACGTGAAACCTGAGACGACTCATACAACGCCTTAGATCAGCCAAAGCAGAGAGTTTCTAGCACCCTAGATTAAACCCGTTGACTTGGCGGTATTGATTTCGACCCATGCAGCAAAGGCGTCAATGAATTTTTTCAAGAACTGAGTAGTTCCGTCGTCATTCAAATTTCCGCCTGGCCCCAGTAGCCTTGTCGCCCCACCGATATACGCTTCCGGCTGCTGCAAAAGTGGCATGTCCAGAAATACCATAGACTGACGTAAATGATGGTTAGCACCGAAGCCGCCGCTGGCACCGGGCGATACGCTTACGATAGCTGCGGGTTTGCCTGCCCACACAGACTCGCCGTAAGGGCGAGAACCAATATCAATGGCGTTCTTCAATACACCAGGAACTGACCTGTTGTATTCGGGAGTGAAAAACAGTACTCCATCTTTCGACGCCATATTTTGGCGAAAACGAGTCCAGGCTTCAGGGGCACTCTTACCGTTTTCTTCCAAGTCTTGGTTAAACAGATTCAGTTCATTGATCTCGACTATTTCTAATAAAAGGCTCGGTGGCGCAAGCGCGATTACTTCTTGAGCAAATAGGCGGTTCAACGACTCTTTGCGCAGGCTGCCGACAATGACGGCAATCTTTTTAGGCGACATGATGGGACCTTGATTTAAGTGGCTTTAAAGGGGGTAATCAATTTGAAAAGAACAAAAAAACGGACGTCGAACGGTGGCCGAACGATGAGGACTGCCCCACCGCCTGGTCATGTGGGTCTGCCCTATACTTTGGCGGCGCCGTTGACAACCAGGTGATGACCGGAAATCCAAGCTGCATCGTCACTTGCCAGGAAAAGCACGGCGCCTTCGACATCGGCGACAGAGCCCAAGCGCGCAAATGGCGACAACTGTGCCAATGCCTGATAGTCATTTTCCTGAAGGTTTGCGATGACACCGGCGTCACGTAGCGGCCCCGGTACCACACCGTTCACCGTGACGTTACGCTTGCCCATTTCCTGCGCGAGACATTCAACGTAAAGCCGGCCGGCGGCTTTGCTTCCGGCATACGCGGTGAAGCCTGCGTTCGGTACGATCGTCGTAGTGGACGAAATCACGATGATGCGTCCACCATCGGTAACATGGCGCGCACTTTCGCGAAGCGTATAGAAGGTGCCAAACACATTGGTTTTGGTGACAGCCTCGAACATCGCGTTATCGATTTCCGTGATCGGTGTGTCGATAAGCTCCCGCCCGGCATTGGCCACGACAATATCGATGCGCCCAAATCGAGCCAGCACTGCTGCGAATATGGCTTTGACAGCGTCCGGGTCGCTGATGTCTCCCCCGATGGCCATTGCTTGAGCGCCCTCAGCAACGAGAGCCTCGACATTTCGGTCGGCTGCGGCAGCGTCAGTGTTGTACGTCAACGCAACGGAAGCCCCCTCTCTGGCAAAACGACGTGCCAGGGATAATCCGAGCCCGCGCGATGCGCCGGTAATCAGTACAACTTTGTTGGTCATTCGCATGATCAGATTCCGTTGATGCTGCGTTCTGTAGAGGTTGCGTTGCCCTGCCACTGGACAAGTTCCTGCTCGACTTTGGCCATTTTTGCACGCATTCCGCCCATCGCATCGGCACCCAAGGCCGCGTGTACGGGTGGATGATCCGCCTCCATCAGGTTGATAATCGCCAAAGCCCCTTTTCCTGGAACATTCGGCTGCTTACCTTGCAGACCACCTATAGCTACACGGAACTTACCGACGGGTGTGCCTTCATAGTCATCGATTTTTTGCTCGACGTAAGCCAGTGAGCGACCCGCAAATTGGGTCTCGAATACACCGATGGTCAACACAGTCGTGGCGATGTTAAAGGGTGCAAGTTCACCTGCCAGTGCTTCCCCCAGGATGTCAGTAGCGCCCTTAGCGGCCGAGTACACGCCCATGCCCGGGTAGCCAATGAAGCCACCGATTGCGGAGAATTGAATGATGTGCCCGCTGCGCTGCTTGCGCATCGCAGGGGTTACAGCGCGAATGATGTTCAGGCCGCCAAAGAAATTCAGATCGAATACACGCCGCGCTTCTCGATCCGTCATTTCTTCAACTGCACCCACTGTGCCAGCACCCGCACAGTTGGCGACAATGTCGATACGTCCAAAGTGATCCAGCACCTGGGCCACACCCGTTTTGACCGCCACATCGTCTGTCACGTCTACCAAAACGCCCATGCCCTGCGCAGCATGTTTACCGTTATAGAAATCCACTTCTTCTTGCTTGCGAAAGGTGGCTGCGACTAGCGCACCTTTTTCCAGCAGTTGATGCACTAACTCGCGCCCCAATCCCGATGAGGCACCAGTAACGAGGACGACTTTGCCATTTATTGATTTCATTCTCTGCTCCGGGGTTTGGCTATTCACCGGATGTTAGGTATTGGGCCTCCCCCCAACAAGCCGGTTTGGCCAGATTCAACTTCCCGCTCATTGGACGCTCCTTCCCAGCGAAACATTGCCAAATAACCACATAGTTCTAGACGGTACCCTTGGAACTCTTCAAGATTAAAAATTGCCTTCCTATGATTGGGCCATACGTGAATCGGCTGGACCTGAACGATCTGTTTATTTTTGTCAATGTGGTCGATCGCGGTGGGTTTACTGCCGCAGTTGCAAGTACCGGTATGCCCAAGTCAACGCTTAGCCACCGCATGCAACAATTGGAGGGCGAATTAGGTGTGCGTTTGCTCAGCCGAACGTCGCGTCGCTTCGGTATGACCGAGGCAGGAGAAGAGTTTTACCAGCACGCGCTGGCCGCGCTGCGAGAAGCGGAGATGGCAGAAATGTCAGTGCGTCAGCGGTTGTTGGAGCCCGTCGGGACCATCCGGTGTACCGCTGGAGTCGCGACCATGAATTTCGCCATGGCGGGCATGATCGCTGACTTCCTTCGTGTCTATCCCAAGATCAATATGGTCGCTCATGCAGCCGATCGAACCATCGATATTGTTGGCGAAAATTACGACGTCGCCATCCGGGCGCATGAGGCTCCATTGCCGGACTCCGATCTTGTCCAGCGCATGCTCGGGGTCGCTCCCTGGTTTCTGTTCGCCGGATCAAGCTATCTGGCCGAACATGGCGCACCGGCCACGCCAGCGGAGCTAAGCAGCCACGCCTCGATTTTCTTTGCGCGAGCTAATGCCCCCATGAACTGGCGGTTGCGCCATGTCACTTTATCGATCGAAGAAATTGCTGTGCCCATCATGCCGCGGCTGCAAAGCGAGGACATGCTCAGCCTGCAACATGCAGCTATCAGCGGGCTTGGGATTGTGGCCCTGCCGAGTTACATCGCGCGGGCTGCCGTTGCGCGTGGTGAGCTTCATCGAGTTCTGCCCGAATGGATAGCTGGCGATGCCAGGATCACTGCACTGGTACCTTCCCGCAAAGGATTACTGCCGTCAGTACGTGTTTTCTTGGATCACTTGGCTTCGGAGTTTCCCAAGATCCTCTAGCTGTAAAGCCATCCTTAATACGCTGGGCAAATCGTTGCAGCGGCTTCTCCGTGAATACAGCACATTTTTTTACCGAATACAGCAACTACGGCGGCACTACCGAGCGGGTAGGCGCCGAAGATAGGGGGAGTTCTCGACGTCCATTCCACCGGACACAGATTCCAGAAACCCCGTCTTGCTGGGTCAGGTACGCGTTCCTACCATGGTTTCTTGCCTCTCATCCTCGACGGCACTAACGATACCTGATCTGGAATCTATGACTTTGACAATCACACGACGCGGCGCGATAGCTTTGGGAGCACAGGCAGTGCTGGTTGCAATGACGGCAGGCGCTGCTACGTTTGCCTCTAGTGCAACGCGCAGCTCCAGTAAAACTAAAGAGACCCCTCGGACTGGCAAGCAGTTTGACGTGGTGATCGTCGGTGGTGGATCTGCCGGTGCCGTCCTTGCAGCACGTCTCAGTGCCGACCCGCTGCGCAGTGTGCTGCTGCTCGACGCAGGCCCCGACTTTGCGCCCGACCGGTATCCAGCAGTGCTGACGAACGCCGACCTAGTTGCCGCCTCTCCCGAATACGACTGGCATTACCATAGTGACGACTCAGCTCGGATAGGTCACGACATAGCCATCCCACGCGGCCGAGTGATCGGTGGTAGCTCCGCGGTCAATGCTGCTGTGGCGATGCGTGCGCGTCCTGCCGACTTTGCGCGCTGGGCCGGACGCGGAATCGAAGGTTGGGCTTGGCCGGAAGTGCTGTCCGCCTACCGAGCGATGGAAAACACGCCAACTGGCGAAGATGCATGGCATGGCCGTACCGGCCCATTTCCAGTGCGTCAGCGCACTGCTGCGCAGAATACTATCTCAATGCGTGCTTTCGTGGCGGCTGCCGAGTCAGTTGGACTGCCGCTCGTGGATGACTTCAACGGCGCGCGCCAGCACGGCGTAGGTCCCTACCCGTTGAATGTCATCAACGGCACCCGAATCAATACCGGCATGGCTTACCTGAGTGCAGACGTGCGGGCTCGCGCCAACCTCACTATCCGCGGCCACGCTGAAGCCGACCGCGTCCTGATAGAACGAGAACGCGCCATAGGTGTATTGCTAGTAGACGGCGAGATAGTTCCAGCCGGCGAAGTAATCTTGTCGGCCGGTGCCATAGGCAGCCCCGCTATCCTGCTACGCTCCGGTATCGGCCCACAAGGCCATCTTCGCGAGATGGGAATCGCCACCGTCGCTGATCTACCGGTAGGTGAACGGTTGCAAGAACATCCGTTTTTCTTCAACGTCTACGCGCTGAAGACCTCCGCAATTGCTATGACCCCAGCCGGCGGCGCCATCGCCTGGACTCGTTCGCAACACGCCGCACCGGACGATCTGGACTTACATATCTCCGGTACACACCTGATCGACCCAAAGGCAAGCCCTACCGGCGGTGCGATAGTGCTGGCATGCGCCGTCACATTACCTAAATCCAACGGTAGCGTACGCTTGACCAGCCGTGACCCCCGAGTTGCGCCGAACATTCGGTACAACTTTTTTGAACAGGAAAATGACTTGGATCGCATGGTCGAAGCTGTAGAACTGTCTCGCAAGATTGGCCGCAGTGCACCGTTTGCTGACTTGGTTGACCATGAAATGACACCGGGTAGCAGCGTACTTGAAGGCAAGGCTTTGCGACAAAACATCGTAAACAATGTCGCCGGCTATCAGCACCCCACGTCGAGCGTGCCGATGGGCGCGGACGGTGACAAGGCCGCTGTAGTCAACAATTGGGGCGCGGTGCGAGGTATCGCGGCACTGCGTGTTGTGGATGCCTCTATCATCCCGGATATCCCATCGGTGGCGACAAATCTTACTACTATCATGCTAGCCGAACGCATTGGTGCCCACCTGACTCGATAATTTCCCCGAACGCAGCGTAAAACTGGAGCATCAATGATTGGATCGCTAAAGCCGAACTCTGCAATAAGAACCATAATCTGAAATTGAATAAAATATACGGAGACCGTTGAGTAAACGCCGTCAATAGACGATAAATTGCAAATTAGAAGTTTGGCCGAAACAGCGCCGCAACTGCGGCGCGAGCCAAGAATGGTTTATTTTTATGTCGGACATATCTAGTGCTTATAAGAAAGAGCCAAACTACAGAAAGACTATTTATAATTACCCTAAGTATCACGCATATAACTATAACCATTAAATAAGATAAATAAAGCCAGGAAGTTAATGCCTTACATTAAGAGAATTGAAATCTTAGAGAACTATAGAGAAGAGAATAATTTCCCCTTCTATTTGCCTTCAATTCAATCAATTAGCAAAATCGAGCTTCATCCCGTGATAAATTTTTTCGTTGGAGAAAACGGTAGCGGTAAGTCAACCCTCTTAGAGGCTATTGCAGTTTCATGTGGCTTTAATCATGAGGGAGGCAGTAAGAATTTCAAGTTTTCTTCCAGCGATGAAAAATCCCTACTGTCCAAGGCATTGCGCTTGTCACGCACAGCAAAGCGACCTCGAGATGGCTATTTTTATCGCGCAGAAAGTTTTTATAATGTAATTACAGAGATGAATAAGTTGGATTGCGGACCTGGCGGGCCAGCTATTAAGGACTCATACGGGGGAAACGATCTTCATACGAGGTCTCATGGGGAGGCTTTTATGGATCTGATTTTACATCGATTCGGAGGAAACGGATTGTATTTACTAGACGAGCCTGAATCTGCGCTATCTCCCCAACGCCAATTATCTCTGCTGGTACGTATAGCGGAACTCGCAAAACAAAATTCGCAGTTCATAATTGCAACTCACTCACCAATTTTAATTGCTTACCCGGGCGCCAGAATTTGGGAGTTTACCAATAGTGGATTGGTAGAGAAGGAATATTCAGAAACTGAAAACTACCTAATTATGAAAAGTTACTTTGCTAACCCTGAAAGCTTTATGAGCAAACTATTTGATGAAAAGCATGATTTTTAGTTAGTTCAGGCACTGAAGAACATCGATGGCTAGAGCGTTTATCAAGATTGCTGGCGCAAAAAAATGAATTGTTGCCGATCGCGGCTTAATAAGTACGACGGCATTGTTGCCTTGTTTAGCGTAGATCGAGATGCCGCCGATTTTGAGGAGAATGGCCACTTCTTGCCGAAAGCGGTAGCCTGGTACGGCAGGTTTCGGCTAGAAGCGCACTCGACAGTTAGCCGCTGATGTCTCTACGCTGATCGATCTGGTGAAAGCACACCACTAAAAGGAGCAGTCATGTTGGTAGTTGCCGTTGATCGAG
>Ga0157369_10001781_pt1 | contig 26087 bp, 24 predicted proteins | sample C25metaG_FD_113461 | JGI IMG/M metagenome (GOLD analysis project Ga0157369, IMG submission 113461) | Corn rhizosphere microbial communities from Kellogg Biological Station, Michigan, USA - C2-5 metaG | ecosystem: Host-associated > Plants > Roots > Rhizosphere > Soil | place: USA: Michigan... | reverse complement strand
TTTTCGCCCAATATGGCGTTCACCTTGCCGGTTTGCAGCTCCATATTCACATTTTCAAGAGCAGTAATGCCGCCAAATCTTTTCGTGATATTCTCTGCAACCAACATAGCTTATCCTATTTTTGAAGTTTTAGGTTAACGGGGATAATTTCAAAATTGCTAAGATTAAGGTGAGCCTCGTTTAGTGCGATGGCCCCGATAAAGTCAACGTTATCACCTTTTTTAACAGCTTGCTTAAAAGGTGGCAGTACTTCTTTACGGATAATCTTGTCAATCTCTCCTGATACATTGCTCAGGTCAATCGTATTGCTAAACTCGGTGATCTGCACCATGCCAGATGCATCTCTTACAGCATTGCCAAACACATAGGTGGTAGCCAGTTGAACCGGCGCTGAACCTGCTGTATTCAATATTACCTCGTCGGGTGTTACATCAGTAACCTTTCCATGCCCTTTTACCATAAAGAAACGCGTGCTGCCTATGGCAATGGCGTGTCCATAAGTCTGAAAAGCGCTATGGGGATTATTCTTGAGGGTTGCCAGCAATTGATCAATATCAACGGCTTTTGCTTCAGCCGTGGGCAACTTGGTTTTCCAGAAGTTTTGTGCGTACGCGTCAGGCCTAAATGCACCTGCATCTGTTTTTTTTACGTCGCTCAGTTTTTTGAAGTAAACCGACTTAAAAGCCAGCAGCACTAACACTACCAGCCACAAACCGTATTTGAATGCCTTGTTCATGCTTAATTCTTTTTACCGTAAGCAATATATTCGTTAACGTTTGAGGGAGTTACCATCTCAACCGCAACAGGGATCTTGGCAGGGAAATCGCGCTTGCCTTTAATGTATTCATCAGCGTCATTAGCAGCGGTTTGCGCCATAATTTTAGGGAATTGCATAGCTGTTGCCAAGATCTTTCCGTCCTTGATAGCTTGCACGGCATCTTCGGCACCGTCAAAACCTAAAACCTTTACCTTGTTGGCTTTACCTGCTGCCACAAGTGCCTGGTAGGCTCCCATGGCCATCGCATCATTACCACAAAAAACCGCGTCGATGTCTGGGTGAGCCTGTAGGACAGACTGCATCACGTCCATCGCCTTATTGCGGTCAAAGTCGGCGCTTTGCTGGGCAACCATTTTCAGGCCAGGGTATTCATCAACCACACTGTGAAATCCTTTGGAGCGGTTCCAGGTATTGTTATCGGCTACAAGACCAAGCAGTTCAACATATGTACCTTTTTGGTGAAGTGTTTTTACGAAGAGTTTGCCTAATTCAACACATCCGGAATAGCTGTCTGACAAGATCTGCGAGGTTGGCGCAGGAGAATTTACCTCGCGGTCCATACAAAAAACAGGGACACCTGCGGCTTTAGCCTTGTTTACGTTAACTACAGAACCGTTTGCATCGGTAGGGTTAAAAAGAATGGCTTTATAACCAGAGGCGATAGCATCATCAAAATGATCGGTCTCAAGCGCAGTATTGTTCTGCGAGTCAAATATGCGCGGCTCATAGCCCAACTCCTTAACGCGGGCTGCTGCCGTTTGTGCAAGAAAAACGAACCAGGGGTTATTAAGCGTTGAAACAACCACAGCTATTTTAGGTCGCTGGCCGGCCGTGTTATTATTATTGCGGCAAGCAGCAAACACCAATAACAGCAACAGTATTGGAAAAAGTCTTCTCATACCCATAAATTTGTCAATAGGTTCCAGGATGACCTTGTATAAGGCCATTAATAAGTACCGTTTGGCTTCAGCAGAAGTGGAATAAACGCCTACTTGTTCAGTAACTTCAATACAGCATTTGCTATACCATCCTGAGATATTCCATAATAATTAAATATCTCTACCTGTGAGCCGGTAACCGTGTACTCGTCCGGTATACCCATTATTTTAAATGGTTTATTATAATTGTTTTGCAGTAAGAATGAGGCGCAAGCTTCGCCGAGGCCACCGTTAACACTGTGTTCCTCAACGGTTAAAATAGCGCCTGTTGTTTCGGCTAATTGTGCAATCAGTTCTGTATCCAACGGCTTAATGGTATGCATGCTCACTACAGTAGCATTAATGCCATTTTCCCTTTGCAACTTTTCAGCAGCTTGCAGTGCTGGATATACCGTTTCGCCATTGGCAATAATGGCAATATCACTACCTTTTTTAACTACCCGACCCTTACCAAAGGCAAAATCGTCAGCCTGTTCGGCTAAAAGCGGCATCGCTTTTTTGCCAAAACGCAGATATATAGGTTTATTAAGCTTTGCGGAAAGTTTTACACTTTGCTCTGCCTCATAATTGTCGGCTGGAGCTACAATGATCATATTGTTAATAGCCCTGAGAACAGCAAAATCATGAAGACTATGATGGGTGGTTCCTAAAGCACCGTAGCTTACGCCGGCACTGATACCGACCAGTTTAACCGGATTATCAGAATAAGCAACATCATTTTTGATCTGCTCCAAAGCTCTTGCAGTGAGAAAACACGCCGGTGATACAGCATAGGTTTTTTTACCCGCCGAAGCCAGGCCAGCAGCCACTCCTACCAGGTTTTGCTCTGCAATACCGATTTCTACAATCTGCTCAGGATATTTTTGCCCGAACGGAACAAGTTTACCAGACCCACGGGAATCGCTGGTTACTACGACGATATCTCTATCTTCGGCAGCCAGTTCCTGTAAAGTTGATGAAAAAACATCCTGATTAGGTTTGCTGGTTGCAACTTCGCTTTCTATTACGGTACCCAATGTTGTTGTATTTAAAATAGTTAAACCTTTATATCAAAGTCAATGCTTTATCCAATTCCTCAATTGCAGTAGCATATTGCTCCTTATTAGGCACGCCATGGTGCCATTTCAATTGATTCTCCATAAAGCTAATTCCCTTACCTTTTACCGTATGGGCAATTACCAGATTTGGTTTGCCTGAGGTAAATGGTAAGTTGTTTAGTGTTTCTGTAAGTTGTTCAAAGTTATGGCCGTCAACATGCTTTACGGCCCAGCCAAAGCTTTCAAACTTTTCGTCAACGGGGTCAGTATTACAAACAGAGGCGGTAGGCCCTGTTATCTGTAACTCATTTTTATCAAGAATGGCTACCAGGTTATCTAGCTTATAGTGAGATGCCGTTAAAGCTGCCTCCCAGTTTGATCCTTCAGGCAACTCGCCATCACCCATCAGGGTAAACACGCGGAAATCCTTTTTATCCATTTTGGCCGCAAGCGCAGTACCTACAGCAATAGGTAAGCCGTGACCAAGTGCACCAGTGTTTTGCTCCACCCCTTTTATTTTACGCGTTGGGTGACCAATATAGTGCGACTGGAATTTGCATAAGGTTTCCAGGTCCGACTCGGGAAAGAAACCCTGATCGGCCAGCACTACAAACAGCGCCTCCACACAGTGGCCCTTACTTTGAATATAACGGTCGCGATCGGGAGAGTTAAACGTCTCCGGGCTTACATTCAATACGTCGTTGTAAAGAACATTTAATATATCAACACAGGAAAGGCTGCCGCCTGTATGGCCTGCATTGGCGCCCACAATGTATTTAAGTATCTTTTTACGATACTCAACTGATTTTTCTGCGAGTTCTTTATTGCTCATAACCTTATTGGTTTATGCGTTATGGTTGTACACTTCCCAGCCCATGTAGTTACCAAGAGCTTCTTGCAGGATGCCTGCAGTTTTAGAGGCGTTCATCACTACGTGGTGTTCAAAACCGTTGCGGCAAACGTATTGCATCAGTCGCTGCATGCTATCTATACGGGCTACAGCGCGGTTACCGAAAGTATTCAACGGATCGTCAGTCAAATCGCCTTCACCTATGTAGGCTTTGATTATTCCTTTGCAATCATCAGTGCTTATACGGCCAAAGGTGAGTGGCGAAGCCGGTGTACGGCCAGCAAGTGCTCCGTAAGTATTTTCTTCTCCTACAGTGGTACCAAGTATTGGTGCTGTGCTGATCTCAATGTCTGGTAAAAATGATTTGGCCCAGTTACCGCAATGGAATAGCACGCACTTGTTTTCATCGTCGGCGTAGTTATTATTCCAATCTACCAGGGCGCTTGGCGAGCCTGAGGCTAACTGCATAGCGTACATACTCAGCGTACCGGTTACGTCTACCTCACAGGCGCTTGGCAGCATGTTCTCGCTCATGATGCTCATGCTGGTACACACGTTACAGCCGTAATTTTGCTGAAGCGAGGTCCAGCATTGGATGGCGGTAGCGTCAAGGGCGTTTTCCTGCATAAAGTCGTTCAATACCACATCTAACTTGGCAATTTGAACTAAGGCTTCATCAGGCGTTCTTCCTCTTGATGAGTAGGCTAATATTTTTTCGATCCGCTCTCTAACAACGTGATCGTCTTTTGTTAGTTTATTGGCTCTTCCTAAAATTTCAGAAAGATCCACAGTCACAACAGAAATGCCGTTGCGCTGAAGCAATTTCTCGCTATAACGCACGGTATTGAAACCACCCGGACGTGCGCCTACAGCTCCGATACGCAATTTGCGCAATCCTTTAACTACGCGGCAAACAGCCACAAAGTCGGCCAACTCCTTGCTGAAATCGGGATGGGTAGGATGAATAACGTGTTGTTGGGTCAGGGTATATTTAATACCGTACTGGTAAAGGTTATTGCAAACTGATATTTTACCGCACCAGGCATCACGTCTGCGGGCAACATCCAGTTTGTTAAGATCATCAGGATAGCCCTGAATTAATACCGGAACGTTAAGGCCTGAGAGTTTAAGTGTTTCGGCAACACCGCGTTCATCGCCAAAGTTCGGCAAGATCACTAAGACACCCATAATTTCGTCCTGGTGTTTGCGAAACAATTCTGCACAACGCTGCGCGTCGCTGAAGGTCTCTACCCCACCGAGCTTGCTGGCTTGTTCATCCAGCATAATGGGTTTAAGGTTCAACTTTTCAAACAGCGCCAGTATATCTAATCTGGCTTCAGAAACTAAACGATCTGGGAAAAAATCACGGTTCCCTATAATTACACCGAGGCTTACCTGCGTACTCATTAATGTATATCTTGTATATAATTGGGCGGGCTGACTTTTTTTTTGAATTATAATTATGCCATCAACCTTAATTACCCAAAACTATACTATACCGAAGGGAATTTATGATAAGGATTTTTCATGATAATGTACGATATTATCATGTAGAGGTTTCTCTACCGGCCTCTTTCTCCAATAGTTTGCTAAAATAGAACCGGAAATATTCATCCAGGGGCTAAACACAGCAGCTGCAAGGCCCACCGTAGCCAACTTACCCATGGAACCAGCCAACCCGGATGCCATGCCGCCGTTTTGCAGCCCTACTTCAAATGCAACCGTGCGCGAAGAGTTTTTATCCAGACCGAAAATCCGGCTCAACCAGTAACCGAAGAAATAGCCAGCGCCGTTGTGGATCACCGAAGCCAGGAACAACAGTAAACCTACATGTAACAAATTATCGCGCCCCGCTGCTGTGGTGACTGCCGTAAAATATACGATGCCGAACATGGACAGGTACGGAATGTACTTGTCGACCTGTGGACGCTTCAGGTAGATAAGATGATATATTGCTCCAACTAAAAATGCTCCCGCCAGGAACGCCGATATTTCGACCGATTGCATACCTGCCTCACTGAAGTATCCCTCAAGCACGCGATACAGGCCGCCAGCAAGTGCTGTCAGATAAACGATGCACAATACAGCGATCAACATAACTTTTTTCTTACCAGAGGCAGAGGCCCGCTTCAGGTAATCATGGAGCAATGCTGCACCGATGGGAACCAGTACTATTTTGATGATCTCCATCATCATGCTAACGAATTTTATGCTGATGAGCGTACCGGCCAGTAATTTCATCAATATCGGGGTAAGAAACGGTGCAGCTAACGTAGCTATTGCTGTAACGGCGACAGACAACACCAAGTTAGCCCTTGCCAGGTACACCATTACATTTGATGCAAGGCCGCTTGAGCATGAACCAATGAGGATCACTCCTGCCGCTATTTCGGGGTCAAAATGAAAAATTTTGGTGAGCATGAAGCCCATCAGCGGCATCACCGTAAAATGGCATGCTAGACCGATCAGAACGCCCCTGCCAGTGCTGCCAAGGCCAGTAAAATCCTTTAAACTCATCTGGATTCCCATACCGAACATGACGGTTTGGACCACAATAAGAATGAGCCATTTATTACGCAAATCAAAGCTTCCAACCTTAAGGAAATCAGCTGGATAGATCATGGCAGCAACCACAGCAGTAATGATCCAGGCAGTGTACTGGTAGTTCTTGAGCGATTCTAATGCACCAATACCCAATGCGCCAAAAACGCAGAAGCCAACTGCAGCAGGTTCCCAGAGCGCGTTATGCCCGGTAGCAAAGCCCCACAGGAACATCACCGCGGCGAGACCGCTAATGATCAAACTTAATTTGCGTATTGTTTTCATAAGTGGCGATCTCTTACATTACTGAGGCCAGGTATTGAACTGCCACAGGTGGGCTGGCAACGATAGGCGTCTTTTTGTCGGCCTCGTCAAGCCCATCAACTACACGCGCCATGGAAGCCTGGGCCAGCAGGATCACGTCGACCTGTGACGACAACTCGCGCAGCGCCTTGGTAACAATCTCATCATGCTTTGCTGCATCGCCACTCATTAGGGCGTCGAAAGCACCTTCGCATAATTTTGAAACCAGTTCAATTTCTTTACCTGCTTTAGCGGCACGGCGTTTCACCAGGTCACTTGTGGGCTCCAGCGTAGTAGCAAGGGTAGCAATTACGCCAATACGTTTTCCGGCTTGTACGGCTTTATCAGCCATCGGTTGGTCAACACGTAGAACCGGTACATTGCTTTGTGCCGCTGCTGCCTCAACTGCTGCGCCAATGGATGAACAGGTAACGAGAATGTAATCGGCACCAGAATCTGCGGCTGACGAAACATAGTCGGCTACGCGTTTGCTGATCGATGGCGTTAAACTGCCACGGCTGATGATATTTTTCACCAGGCTATCATCAACAATATTAAATGTATTTACACCTGGTAAATATTCCTTGCACAATTGCTGAAAAACAGGGATTAGCGTTGCAGAAGTATGTATAAGTCCTAAAGTTTTTGCTTTCATCATTTGTTATGAATTGGGTTTAATACCGTTAAAAAATAATCCTCGTCGCCTACCTGGCCACCTTTAATGTTTACCTCTAATTGGTCCACAGCCTGTCCAGCCGCATAAGCTCTACACAGCGGTGCTCCTGGAACAATTGGTGCAATCATTTCAACTGCCTCAATACCAAGCGCCCTTGCTGCATAGCTGGAGGTATCACCACCCGCGATTACCAGCCTTTGTACTGTAGTTTCATCCAGTACACGATCAGCGATAGCGCCTAAGGCCGTACCGAATAGTCGTGCAGTTTCTGACCGCATCTGTTGTTCGCTGAATCCCTTGGCAGCAAAAGCCCGCAATGCGGCTCCTACCCGCTCGTCGTCAGTACCCTTACACGTGTGTACGATTACACTTTTGCCTTCGCGTATATATTTAACAGCCCGAGCGGCGTATTCATCAATTAACTCATTCGCACCATCCTGGGCAATCAGTTCGGCGGTATCAATGGCAACCTCAGCAAAACCAGATGCCAACGCCTTCTGAATCTGCCCCGAAGTAACCGGTGAACAACTGCCGGAAATGACAAGAATAGCTTCGGCTTGCTTAACACGCGCCCATAGCGACACCTTCGTAATCTTGCCCTCTCCGCGCCAATGTCCCCCAAGGGCCATTTCAACGCCCGATGAGCCAACAGAAAACAACGTGCTACCTTCGGAAGCATATTTATCCATCAGGCCGCCAACTTTTGTTAAATGTTCTTCTTTAAGTCCGTCAAATAAAACTACTTCATTGCCCTGTTCCAGTTGGGTTTGCAGCGCCGCTTCTAATAAGTCGCGGTCCTGATCTATCTGGAGTATATCCACCAACCCGGTTTTACGGGTTGTCTGTTTAGCAAGATGCAACCGCAGATCACTTTCGTCGGCGGGGGTAACAGGATGTTTACTCATAGACGGATGCCTGTCCAGCCGGTAGATCTGACCCTTGCTGCCGATACCCATGCGGGCAAACAAGTTGCCAAACAAACAATATCTGCCAAGCACAGGCGCTGCCACCAATAGGGGTACAAACACACTATTGAATACCTGCTGACCTACATCGATAGCCTTGCCAATGCTGCCTATTAAGGGTGATGAATCAAAGGTGGAACAAACTTTATAATGTACATGCTGTACGCCCAAGGCTTTCAAGGCGGCAAAGTCTTCAGTTAACACAGTTGCCATCTCATCCGGCGGCATTGACCTTGTCATCCCCGCAACACCGATGGCTTGCAAACCTTCAAATTGTCTCAGCTGATCAGCAGTTGGCGGCGAAAGAAAAAGAACAGTTTTTACACCGGCACGGCTCAGAAATTCCAGGGCGTCTGTTGAGCCTGTAAAATCATCACCATAAAAAGCCAGTAAATATGCCGTCTGTTCCATGTTATTTTCCAAACTTTTTAACCGAGTTACGAAATTCGGAATATTGTGCGGCAGCTTCTTCCAGGGTTAAACCGTCAACAGCGCCTTTCCAGGCTTGCTGCAGGGCAATCACCCCACCGGTTGGTCCGTCTGGATGAGCCATAATACCACCGCCCGCCATGTACAGCAAGTCGACCGTTTGGGTACGACGGTAAGTTTCAAATGCCTGGCCGCCCCACTGACCCGAAGATACTACCGGCAAAACGGTTGTACCATTAGCCAGAGGCTTCAAACAAGCCTCTATCGAACGCACCACCGAGTCGTCAGACTCCCAGAATTTATTTTTTATACCGTTAACGTGAATTTGATCCACGCCGCTTAAGCGCCATAGTTTCTGATAGGCCGGAAACTCAATACCCAGTAGTGGGTGCCTGTTGAGCATACCCCAGCCATTGCGGTGACCGTGAATGGCCAATGCGCCTTGATCACAAATCTTTTTTACTCCTGATAGTCCGACGCTATTTAAACTGAGCATGGCGCAGGTAGCGCCGGATTTAACGAGGTATTCATAACGCTTCAGCATGCTATCCACCTCATCGCTGATGTTAAAAGCGTACATCACTTTTTTACCGGTTTTGTCGGCACGGGCGTTGATGACACGCATCACCGCGTCTACACGATCCTCAAAGCTGGAGTTGCCGGATGCTGAAAGCAGTTCATCGTCCTTCACAAAATCAATTCCGGCTTCAGCCAATGTTTTTACCAAATCAGCAGTTTGTTGCGGCGTTAATCCAATACTGGGTTTAATAATGGTACCGATCAGCGGACGACCTTCTACCCCGGTTAACCGACGACAGCCCTCGATTCCAAACTTTGGTCCGCGGAAATGATTGCTATAATTGTCGGGCAACACAATGTCCATCAACTTAAGGCCCGTAAACTGTGTAAGCTCGTACAAGTTGCCCTGTAGTGTAGAGATCAATACCGGCAGGTTATAACCAAAGTTCTCAACTGACCATGATACTTCAATATTCGCCCTGTGATACAATTTACCATCGGCTTTTAAGCCTGGCATAGCCGGCTCGGCTACAGACTCCAGATGCTGAATAGATTCTACCCTTGCAGCAAAGCGCTGCTTTAATTCCTCGGTCTCGCCGGGTACGGCTACAAAGGTTCCACTCGATTGCTCACCGGCCAGTACTTGCGCCGCCTTCTCTACATCGAGGGGAGTTTCTATATAATATTTTCCGGTTATTCTTTCCATAATTTATCCTGCTATCAGGTATTTTTTAATGCGATAGCCGTTGAGTGCGTAATACAATATAAACAGGAAGCATACCAGCGGGATGATATAGCCCGGCTGTATACGATCGTGATTAAAATCAATCACAGTAGCCATCAAATAGGGCAAAATAGCACCACCGATGATGGACATTACCAGCCATGAAGAAGCCGGTTTGGTATCGCTACCTAGGCCATCAATCCCCAAAGCAAATATGGTTGGGAACATAATCGACATAAAGAAGCCAAGTCCCCACAATGCGAACACCACGTACTCCCCCTTGCCTAAAATAGCAACCGCGCAAAGCGCAGTGGCGATAACAGCATAGATAGCCAACAGCTTATTAGGAGCAATAAACTTTAAAAATATAGTACCGATGAATCTTCCGGCCATAAAACAAAAGCCGTAGATAGCCAGGTAGTAGCCCGCTGTTTTTTCGTCCAATCCGCCGCCTTGTTTAGCTACGCGGATAAAGAAACTGGTAACACAGACCTGCGCACCTACATAAAAGAACTGTGCAATTACCCCCAACAACAAATGTCGATGACGTAAAGCACCGAAAAAGCTGCTTCCTGCCGAAGGCTCTTTAGCCTTGCTCTGGATCTCGGGCAGGTTAACAAAACGAAAAAGCACAGCTACCAAGATCAGCACGGTAGCTAAGATGATATATGGCGTTTTAACCGCCGCCGCTTCTCCAGCAAAATAAGCGTGACGGACCGAGGATGACATAGCCGAAAGTTGTGCAGCCGTATATTCCTTACCGGAGAGAATAAACCTCGTACCTACCCCTGCCGCTACCAGCGCCGCCATACCGTTAAAAGTTGCCGCAAAGTTGATGCGAAAGCTCGCCCCCTCAGGCTCGCCTAAAACAGTAGTATATGGGTTAGCCGCGGTTTCCAGAATGGTTAATCCGCAACCGATAATAAATAGCGCGGTCAAAAAAACTGTGTAGGATAACGTATTGGCAGCAGGTACAAATAACAATGCACCGCAGGCAAACAGCAGCAGACCAATGATGATACTGCCTTTGTAACCAAAGCGCTTTAAAAGTAAACCCGCTGGTATCGCCATTAAAAAATAAGCCAGGTAAACAGCTGTATCAATTAGGGTTGACTGCCGGTTGTTAAGCTGACAAGCCTTTTTTAAATGCGGGATAAGGATAGAATCCAGATTGTGGGCCATCCCCCATAAAAAGAAAAGGCAAGTGATCAGCGCAAATGGAACAAGGTATTGCTGGCGGGTACCATGCTGCGACTTTTCTACAGCAGGTGTATCGGTCATAAACTCCATAATTTTCGGTTTTTACTGGCTTGCAGTTGTTTTTCTTTTGGCAATAAGCAGGTGATCACACACCAATACTACCTCGCCATGCTGGTTAATCACTTCAACGTGCTCGGTCACGGTCCCATACTCGGGCTTTTTAGCCTCTGTTTTTTCGGAAATGGTTATTTCGGAGTGGATGGTGTCTCCAATAAACACCGGTTTTACAAACCTCAGTTTATCATATCCTTTAGAGAAAGCTTCGGGGTTAATTTCAGAGGCGGTTAAGCCAATACCGATGCTAAAGATCATGGTGCCGTGGGCAATCCGTTGCTTAAAGGGCTGCGTTTTGCACCATTCCACGTCCAGGTGATGCGGAAAGAAATCGCCGGTATGGCCGGCATGCACCACAAAATCAGTTTCGGTTATTGTTCTGCCCAGGGTAACACGCTTATCCCCTACGTTATAATCTTCAAAAAAAGTGGATTTAAAATACATGTGTTTATTTTCAGCTCTTTATGCCTGTATCAATTCGTTTAATTTTTCTGCAACACGCACGCCACCCTGATCGCTCGACTGGTACGCGCTCTCTACTACCGCCATGGTTTTAATGACATCTTCCACGCTGGTTGGTAAAACATCGCTCTCGCCGTTTTTGTACCGCATGAGGCTTGACATGGTGCCGATAAATGCATCCGGAAACCAAGAACCTTCCAACTGTACTTCCTTCCATTCGGGCTGCTTACCTTCTTCCACAAGGCAATATTCAAACTTATCAGGCACGCCGTCCGGATAGTTCATCAACAGCCCCATACGGGCCTTAATAGCGCCCTTAGTTCCTTCCCACTTAATAAAACTTTCCTGATTATGCGAACCGAAAGAATGGTCATGATTGGTATTGATTACCGCATGCATGGTATCGCCATAGTCGAACAAAATAGTCGACCGGCTTGAAGACAGTTCTTTAGCCGGATGTTTAAGCGTTTTAGCCATTACGCTATATGGATCACCCAAAAATGAGCGGATCAGATCGATATAATGAATACTATGATATTGAATCTCCAAGCGTGGATGCACCATTACGAACGGGAACAGGTGCCATGGCGTTTCCAACGTAACCCGTACCTCCATATCATATAAAGTCCCGATCAGCCCTTGCTCAATCATATACCGGGCAGCGTTTACAAAAGGCGCAAAACGCAGCTGACAGTTAATGGCGGCAGCCAGATTTTTGCGGCGGCATACTTCCAGAATTTCTTTGCTTTGCCAATAATAGTCGCCCATCGGTTTTTGGATCAGCACGCCAGCTCCATCAGGAAGCTGTTCGAGTGTTTCCACAAACTTTTCTGGCATGATGGTGATGTCATAAACCGCATCTACAGGAGCCTGACCTACAGCTTCAGCCACGCTGTCGTATACGTTTGGAATGCCAAATTTTTCGGCAAGTTGTTCCGCTCTGCTGCGTGTACGGTTGGTAATACCCCAAACCGTAAAACCCGCTTTTTGATAAGCCGGTAAATGAGCATCGTTCACAATCCCTCCCGCACCGATGATGATGATGGGCAGCGGTTTTGCCGGTAATATCTGTTTATATGGAATTTGCATGTGTTGGAGCTAATGTTAATTGATCTATTTTTTTCTGACCTTCCGTTAAGAGTTGTTCGGCAGAAACGTTTGTATTAATGGCGGATAAAACCACCTCATCAATAATGGCGGCTATTTGTGCCCAGTTATGTTTTTGCGGAAGCGATTGGGCTACTTTATGCAGATCTTCTAATTTATGATAATAAGGTATCAGCTTATTTACATCCTCATCTTTCCAGGTAGAAATACGGCATCCTATGCCGCCTTCCATAGTAAGCAGCTTATCATTGGACCGGTTTACGGCATAGCGCAGAAAATCATAAGCGATATTTTTATGTTGACTGCCTGCGCCGATGGTATATAACCAGTACACATTGAGCGATGCCGACTGCACACCCTGGTTTGAAGGTATGGTGCTGATATCAACCTTGCCTTTTACAGCTGATTCGGCCAGTACCTCGCACATGGAGGCAAAGCCAAACCAGTTTACCATCATGGCCACTTCTCCCCGTGCAAAGGCCATTCCCATTTGTACCGATTCGTAGTCCTTTGAGCCCGGATGGGTTGCGGAAGCATCGGTTATGATGTTTCTATAATATTCAATGCCTTCTGCTGCCTCTTTGGTATTGATGTTAATATTTCTGTCTTCGCTGGTCAGCTTTCCGCCCCGGGTCCACAGTTGCAATACAAAATCAAAAACGGTATTGTGTCCGTCGGGGTAACCGGCAAATACGGTTCCATAAAGATTTTGCTCGGGCCGGGTAAAAAAACGGGCCACTGTTAAAAATTCTTCCCAGGTTTGAGGAACCTTTAATGGCTTACCATGTAATTGCTGATAGGCCTGCTGTTCTTCCGGCGATTCAAAAAGATCTTTCCGGTAGATGAGGCATTCAGGACCATCATGAAAAGGCAAACCGGCAATGCCATTATCAAACGATTGTGCGCCAAGCAACGATTCACTCCAGCCCTTAGGGTAGTTTTCGGGAGGATTGTTAGCGATGTATGGCTGCAGGTTTTCCAGTAAGCCGTTAGACCAGGCTTCAAACAGCCAATCGGTTACCACATGGGCAATGTCCCAATCCCCATTTTGCAGCCCTTTACGGGCGATGATTGTTTCGTACAAAAGCTCCAGATCCATGGGCACCATTTCGGCCCGGAGGGTGCAACCGGTTTCGGCGCAATAGCCGTCCCACAGCTTTTGCAGGGCGGTTTCAAACGGGCCGAACTTCCTGACAGCAATTTTTATTACTTCTTCCCTGTTCATGCCTTTGCACTCAGTTCGTTTAAAATCGATTCGGTATTTTGACCCAGTTTAGGCGAACCTTTGGACGATGTGAGCAGCTCGCCATCGATCCGGATAGGGCAACGCGTGGTACGGTATTGATAGCCGTCTTCCATGGTCACTTCTTGGATCATTTCCAAGGTCTTAAAGCCCTCGCTTTGCATCAGCTCTTTCCAGTTGAGTACTTCGGCACACCATATATCGGCTGGCTGTAAAATACTGAGCCATTTTTGTGTAGTAGCTGTTTGGAGATGGGCCGCCAGAATACCTTTTATTTCATCACGCTGATGGAAAGCAGAAGCTCCGTCTGCATAAGGCGACAAAGCCTCACATTGAAGCAACTGGGCCAACTGCGGTATTGATCCCATGGCTAGCGCCATATAACCGTCAGCCGTTTTATAAATACCATACGGTGCGCCAAGGTAAGCGTGCGCATTATTCTTTTCAGAACGCTGCGGCAATTGCCCGTCGTAATAGTAGGTAGTTATTGCTTCAAACTGTAAATCATAGGCCGATTCCATCATACTTACCTGCACTAAAGCGCCCTCGCCTTTTATAGTGCGGCGAAGTAAACAGGCTAAAATGCCCTGCGCCAGGTGCGTACCGGCCAGCATATCAATAATGGAAAGCCCCATTGGAACTGGCCCGCCGGCATTGCCGGATAACCAGGTAAGGCCTGTTAGCGATTGCAGCAACAGGTCCTGTCCGGGTTTGTCTTTCCAGGGACCTTCATCCCCATAGCCGGATATTTCGCCATAAATAACAGTTGGATTTATGGCTTTTACGCTTTCATAGTCAAAGCCCAGCCGTTCCATTACACCGGGCCGATAGTTGTGCATTACCACATCGGCTTTTTTTATCAGCTCCAACACCTGCTGGTGGTCTGCTTCATTTTTCAGGTCGGCTGTAAAGCTTTCTTTATTGCGGTTGATGGCATGAAAAACCGATGATTCGCCGTTCATGATTACATTTGAGGTATACAAATGCCGGCAAATATCACCTGTTTCAGGACGTTCTATTTTGATCACGCGAGCACCCAGATCAGCAAGGCGTAGTCCGGCGGATGGGCCGGAAAGGAATTGGCTAAAATCAACAACCAAATAATCTTCAAGTGGTCTCATACTTACACCAGGTTAAATTGTTGATTAATCAAATCCGTTTGTGCACCCGGCCGCGGTGCGGGAATAGCCGAATAAAGCCGTTGATGATCTATCCTGATCGGGCAACGTGTAGTGCTTAATTCTTTACCATCGGGCAAGGTTACTTCCTGCTTAATACTTAAAGCTTTAAAAGCATCATGCTCAAGACTCTGGGCGTAAGTCAATATATCAGAACTCCAGATGCCTGCAGGCTCTAAAATATTAAGCCAGTCACCGGTTGTTTTATTTTTCAATTGAGCAGCAATAAGTGCCATGATCTCATCGCGCTTACTAAACCATTCAGAACGGTCGGGATAAGCAGTAAGATCGGTCCCGATAGTGTTACCTATATGGTGCAGATCACCCATGGCTAAGGCCAAATAACCATCTGCCGTTTGATAAATGCCATAAGGCGCACTCAGATACGGATGTCCAGTGCCTTTAACATTGCTTCGCCGCGGTATTTGACCTCCATCATTCAGATAAGTGGTAATTACTTCAAACTGCAAGTCAAGTACAGATTCCAGGAGGCTCACTTCTATCAGTACGCCTTGCTGGGTTTTAGCCCTTTTAATAAGCGCCGCCAAAATACCTTGTGCCAGATGTGATCCGCACATAATATCAGCAACTGCTAAACCAAACGGAACCGGACCGGCGTTTGCTGTGTCCGAGAGATAAGTTAGTCCCGAAATGGATTGGATAAGCAGATCCTGGCCGGGCCGTAAAGCCCAGGGGCCTTTGCTTCCGTAACCCGTAACTACGCCATAAACTATTTTAGGGTTGATGGCTTTCACCTTCTCGTAATCCAGACCGATCTTTTCCATTACACCGGGTCTGAAATTATGCGTCATCACATCAGTCTGCGCAATCAGTTTCTTTACACGCTCCAGGTCGGCCGGATCTTTCAGGTCAGCGGCATACGACTCTTTATTGCGGTTGATGGTATGAAAAACAAGACTGTCGCCATTAACAAAAATATTGCGTATAGCGATCTGCCTGCCAGCTTCGCCTTTAACAGGGCGTTCTATTTTGATCACACGCGCACCGAGATCGGCCAGTCTTAATCCAGCTGTAGGGCCGGCCATAAACTGGCTAAATTCCAACACCAACAGTCCTTCCAGCGGCTTATGCATGCACCTTCCCTTTTGATTCTTTATATAATTTATTCAATTGTCCCAGCACATCGGTCTCTTTTCCGCCGTGCATCAGGTAGTCACGCACAATGTCTCCCCCATTGTCCTGGAAATACATTGAGCCATCATACCGGGGGCGCAGAAAAGCCCGTTGCAGTGCCGGTAAAGTATTTTTGAAATAGTTGTGGGTGATGCTGTTAGTAGCTTCGCTTTCCCAAGCCTTTAAATGGCCCGGCTGACCGCCGTTGTCGGTGTATAAACCTTCCTGGCAAGCAGGAGAAGCCACATATTCAGCATAGCGCATAGCCATGTCAACATGTGCGCAGTTAGCCGAAACAGCCAAACCAGTTCCGCCCAGTGTAGAGCGTAAATTGGTTTCGCCGTTAAGAGTCACCATGTCATGAAAATGGAGTACGCGGCGCGCGTAACCATTGCGCGAATAGTTTGAATAACCGTAAGCAAAAGGACAATAAGCTATATCGTCGGTAAGCGTCATACGCTCATAAACTTTGATGGGATTGTACATAAAACAAGCCGGATCAACCAGTTGCGCCAGTTCGCGGTATCGTTGAAGCGCCTCTACCCCAACTTCCATACTTGCCACCTCTTCACCATTGATGAAGGGATCTTCGCCCAACGAGCAGCAGAACGTATAAAAGGTCATCAGTGCATCAATAGGTATAAGCGGACAAGCAACAAGGCCACGTTTCGCCAAATCGATCACTTCGTCGTAAGTAGACGGCAAAGATGTACCATGCGCAATTAACAAATCTGGCCGTGCGGCTGCTACAGGGGTAGCGGCATCAATAGGTAACGCCCATTGCTGATCATTGAAATTATAGCTTTCGTAGGAATGTCCTACTGTATTATCAGCCTGATCCTTTAGAAAATCGGCAGAAAGAAATTCGTCAAAAGGCAAAATAGTACGGGTACGTGCCGCAAAACCGGCCCACGGATGATCAATAACCAACAGGTCATATCTTTGAGCGAGTTGTTCGATAGAGAGGTCGGCGAATTGCTGCAGCGAGCGTTTTTCCCACACAATTTCTACTCCGGCGTTCAGCTCAGAAAACCGTTGAGCTGTCGCCGTCATAGGTACAAAACCGCGGCTGTGATTCCACGTTATTCCTTTTAGTATAATTTGTTTCGACATAGATTTAATTTGGTTTACCTATCTGGCCTTCATCTCGACAACGATGCTTTCAACACTATTAGCCGGATAATTTCTTACAGAAATTCAGTTTATAGGTCAATAGCAAATGTATCAGCCTAAACACTTTATTTTTTATAAGAATTAAGCAAGGAATTATACGATGTTATCATAAGCAACGCAGTAGAATAACTCTGCGTTCTTGGGGTGCTTTGCGCTCTTGGTGGTTAAAATTAACCACGGAGTACACTAAGAAGGCACAAAGAGCTACAGAGACATTTGCTTTAATAAGCCTGGGAAAGTGATTATTACCCATGATCAATTGACTATTTCTAAAGATTTAGATAGCTTTGAATGAAGCCAGGATGCTTTCGCTATTATTCCAGTATAAACCTTTGAAAACCACTTATGAACAAACTATCCGTACTTGTAAAGCAGGAAATCAACGCCCCGGTAAGTAAAGTTTGGCAAGCACTTACCGATCCTGCCCAGATCAAACAATACCTCTTTGGCACTAATGCCTCATCCGACTGGAAAAAGGGAAGCCCTATTACTTACTCGGGCGAGTGGAACGGCAAGGCCTACACCGATAAAGGCACTATTATCGAAATTATTCCAGACCGTTTGCTGCACACCACCTATTTCAGCGGCATGAGCGGCAAGGAAGATAAACCGGAAAACTATGCTAATGTAATCTACCGCGTTGAACCCCATGGCACGGGCACAATTGTATCCGTCGAGCAGGACAATATCGATAACGAGGAAGGCCAGGAACACATGAAACAGAATTGGGGCATGGTACTGGACAGCATGAAGAAACTATTAGAGGCGAGCTAAACTTTTAGCTCGCCTAGACAATGAAAAAATGCTATAACCGCGATAGCAGTTATTTGGCTATCATCATGACAGACAACAGGCTGATCACCGAAACGACCGTCCACAAAATGACGCCCATGAGTAGTGGTTTTATCCCAACATTTTTCAATACCGCAGGTGACAGCCCAGAGCCTATGAGAAATAAGGTGACCACTAAGCCAATTTTAGAGGCGTGTACAATCATTGCATTAAAAATTGGAAATGGGAACCAGGTATTGAACAACATGGCCAATACAAATAAACCGATAAAATAAGGCAGCTTTACCCGCGTTGATTGGTTTTTAAAAAGAAAAGCAGAAATAAAAGCCACCGGAATGATCCACAAAGCACGGGTAAGTTTAACTGTAGTGGCTATCTCAAGCGCGTGCGTTCCATACTTTGATGCCGCCCCTATTACAGAACTGGTATCATGAATGGCAATAGCGCACCATAAGCCAAATTGTGTTTGTGATAAACGGAGATAGTGTCCAATTGGTGGAAAAACAAACAAGGCTACAGCATTGAGTACAAACACACAGCCAAGCGCGACGGAAATCTGCTTTTCTTCGGCTTTGATTACCGGAGATATAGCAGCTATAGCACTGCCTCCGCAAATAGCCGTTCCGGCAGCAATAAGGTATGAAGTTTTTCTTTCTATTTTTAGGATGAGCGCAAGCAGGTAGCCAAGGAGCAGTGTGCCGCAAATAAAAACTACCGTTAGTGAGACGCCCTGCTTGCCGGTTTCCATTGCGGTATGCATATTCATGCCAAATCCGAGGCCGATAACAGACAGCTGCAATAAAATATGGGTGGCCTTGTGATTAAGATGTAAAAATGGATGGCCGGTTAATTGCGCTATGGCTATCCCTAACAACAATGCGAGCGCCGGACCAGCAAATGGGGAAAGGCAAAGCAGCATGCCAATGACAAATATGAATTTTTGCGTGTTGCCCCCTACATGGAATAATGTGCGAGGGGCGTTACCTGCGATTGGTTTTGTTGCCATGATGAATGAGTTTATGGAACAAAGGTGCCCTATTCCTCAACTTAATTTTCATCACAGTTTCTCATTATTCATAACCATTTGTTATCAAAACTTAAACTTAGCCATAAACTTGAGCAATAACTCAGTTAATGATTCCGGCTGGCCCTGCTGCTGAACGATGAACAACATACGCTCCACACTAAGGCCTTTTACATCAACAATGCGACACTCCTGATTTTTAAGTTCCTTAGCGATGGCGTGGATGGAAATAAAAGCCAGGCAATCACTTTGGAGCATATACAACTTAATGCTTTCTGTACTTCCCAGCTGCATTTCCACATTCAGGTCGCCAATCTTGATTCCATGTGCCCGCAAGGCGTGGTCGATTACCTCAAGTGTTCCCGAACCGGGTTCACGCATAACCAGCGGATATTTTAGCAGGTCGGCAGGTTTGATAGTATCTCCTTTTACCACAGTATTAGTTGCGCTACAAACAAGCACAAGTTCATCCCGCATATACTCCTGGTACCTGATCTGCGGACTGCGCGTTCGGCCTTCCACCACACCCAGCTGAATTTCGCCATTCAAAACCGCCTGTTCAACCTGTTCTGTATTTCCCGTAAGGAGGTTCACCTTTACCTGATTGTAGTTTTGATGAAAGGCTGCTAATATCCTCGGAATAATATAAGGAGCAACGGTAGTGCTTGCGCCAATTCTCAAAACGCCGGTGTGAGCCTCGTTAAGTAGGTTCATATCGTATTCGAGTTGGCGATAATCTTTCAGCAGTTGCTCGGTATGTTTTAATAGTATTTTACCAGCGGGCGTGAGGATAACCTTGCTATTTCCGCTCCGTTCAAACAAACTACTCTTAAAGTGTGACTCCAGTTCGCGAATGTGCCGGGTTACGGCCGGTTGGGTAATATAAAGCTCATTAGCGGCTTTGGTAAAGCTCAGGCGGGTAGCAACGGTATGAAAGACCTGGAGGCGAAAATCGAACATAGCTCAAAGATAAAGAAGATGTTATTCTATAACCAAGCGTTATTAAAATAACAGCTTATTATCTCAAGCTACTAATGAACTAAATTAACCGAGCGAAAACTGGGGCCTTCGGGAGTAATAACGCCCGGTTCGGTTGTGATATTAATCGAATTTGGAGAAGTGTGCTTAACAATGCTGGGCGTTTGCACGCCGTTAAGGTTCCACCCAAAACCCTGTATTTTAATGGTATAGTTGTTCACCAGCACATAATTTAGCGTATCAAAGGCAGCACCCTCTTTGACATACACTTTACCATCGTTCCTGAAATCAAAATAATCCCCCGGAACACCTTTATAGGTCTCGTGTTTGGATTGGGGGAAGTCAACCGCGATACTATCGCTCACAACACTCCATTTTCGCTTGATCGTTGCTGCATCGTTATCTTTGGAGCAAGCCGCCATCAGGCTGCAAAGCACGGTCAGGATGGTTAGAAACAGATTTGGTTTCATTGGCCTAAGGTTATATTACCTGTACGCCAGCAAAAGCATAAGTGCTACAGCAATATTCTATAAAAATTTAGCGTAAGAAGCCGATGACTACATCAGCTCTTTCATCAGCTTATCAAACGCCTCCTTTAATTCGGCAAGCTCTTGTTCTACTTTGTTGAGTCTGGCTTCCAGATCGCTGACCGATCTCCGTGCAGGTTCTTCCGGGGCGTCGTCATCAGGTATCACCGGTGTGCCGCCTAAAAGGTGTACGTAGCGTACTTCTTTCTGACCCGTGCGTCGTGGCAGGGCTTGTACATAAGGCATTTCAGGATCAGCCAGCTTTTCCAGTACCGACTGCACCTCCTCTATCGACTCAAATTCCCAAAGTCGGCCGGCGTTGGAGTTAATCTCTCCCGGTGTTAGCGCACCACGAAGAATGAGCAAACAAATAACGGCAAGCTCGGCAGGTATAACCGGATACGCAATGGCAAAGTTATGTTTGTATTTTACCACCCTGCTGCCACCACCAACAACGGTGGATATTAATCCCTGACGCTTCAGCGTATCGAGCGCCATAATTACCGTCTGCTCGTCATATTGAACAACAGGCCTTCTGGACGATTTCTGATTGCAGGCCAATGTTAAGGCATTGAGCGTCATCGGATAATATTCGGGCGTGGTCCGGCTTTTCTCCATCAGCGAGCCTAACACACGCAATTCCACATCGTTAAGTACAGGTAAAGTTTTTGGCGTATCCATCAGGGCGAAGATAGGAAAAACCACTAACCCCCTAACCCCCTGAAGGGGGAATTTTTGTGGATGGTTCATTGGTTCAGTAGTTCATTAGTGTAGCTTCGGCCAAACCAAACTGTGCCAATTCTCTAATTCCACAAAGTCAGTTCAAGACAACTGAACTTGTGAGGGGTCATTGGTTCATTAGTTCATCAGTTTAGCCGCCGTCAAGGAAAAATTCTGTCAATTCTTTAATTCCATAAATTCGAGTTCAAGACAAATGAACAAATGAACTACCTTAGTATATGGCTTATAATGATGAATTGACCAATCGTGTAAGAGAGGCGCTGGCTGATCTGCCTAATGTGGAGGAGAAAAAGATGTTTGGCGGTGTTGGCTTTATGCTGAATGGAAAACTGTGCTTTGGTGTGGAATCGGAGGAGTTACTTTGCCGGATCGACCCGGATTTACAGGAGGAAGTTGCTGAAATGCCCGGGGTAAAGCCGATGATCAAAGGTAATCAAACCATGAAGGGTTATGTGTTTGTGCACGAGGATGTGCTGAAAAACCAAAAAGATTTCGACTATTGGATAAACCTGGCCCTGCAATATAACAGTAAAGCTCAGCCCTCCAAAAAGCGGAAGAAAGCTTAATATTTACCCAGACTGGTAAAAGTCTTCCTTTATTTTTAATCAGGGCGGCGCATATTAAAAGCGTACATGGATTGTTCGCTATCGAACACCTGAGTGTAACGACAGGTATCTATTCACCTGTGTATTAGCCAACTACATAACTGGCACAACTTTCGTCTTATTCAGTCAACACTCGTCGCCAATGCTTAAAAATTATTTAACCACCGCTATCCGCAGTCTCGGCAGGTTTAAGTTATTTACTTTCCTTAACGTGTTTGGTTTAGCCACAGGTATGGCTTGCAGTATTCTTATTTTATTATGGGTTCAGGATGAAACAAGCTATGATAAATTCAATCCTGATGCCGGAAAAATGTACCGGTTAACGGCTGATATAGCCGGAACTCCTGCGGCGGTCACCCCACCGCCAATATTACCGGCAATTAAACAACAGATTCCCGGTATACAAGCGGTGACAAGAGTAGTACCTATCTCCGCAAATGTTGCTATCGGCAACCGGAAATTTGCTGAAAAGAACCTTCTTTACGCCGACCCCAACTTTCTTCAAATATTCAATTATCCGCTTTTAGACGGTCAAAGAGCAAGCGTACTTAATCGTCCCGACGGCGTGGTACTGACGGAGGAAACCGCTATCAAATATTTCGGGGCGAGCAATGCCGTGGGTAGGATGATCCACGTAGACAACGACATTAACGGCCATAACTACCAGGTAACCGGAATTTTAAAGAATATTCCGCATAACTCGCATTTGCAATTTGGGCTGTTGTTGCCTATTGATTTGTATAATAGAGATAATGGGCAGGTTTGGGACAATTTCGCATGCTACAGCTACATCAGGTTAAGCAATCACTTCAATGTTACAGATGCATCTTTAAAAAAGCTGGAAAAACGGATTGATGCAATTTATAAAGCAAATAATAAGTCTGATACTAAATGCAGCTATACACTCCAACCGCTTACAGACATTCATCTGCACTCCCGTCTAACTTTAGACGTGGACGGCCAGGGGAATATTCAGTATGTGACCATATTTTTCATGGTTGCCCTATTTATTTTGTTGCTTGCATGCATCAATTTTATGAATTTATATACCGCTCTTGGAAGCCAGCGCGCAAAAGAGGTGGGACTACGCAAAACAATTGGCGCATTACGCGGTCAACTTATCGTACAGTTTATGACCGAATCCATGCTTGTGGCACTTTGTTCACTGATAATAGGCTGTACGCTGGCCTGGCTGCTTCTCCCGTTATTTAATCAGTTGGCCGGCAAAGCAATTACAGTTGATTTTTCAAGCATAAAGCTCATAGTCCGGTTACTGGGATTAGCTGTAATAGTGGGCATTGTTTCAGGAAGTTACCCAGCGTTCTTCCTGTCGGCCTTTAATCCTGCTAAAGTATTGAAAGGATTAAAAATTACAGCAGGCGGAAAATCGTATTTAAGAAACGGACTGGTAACATTCCAATTCGCTATCGCGGTGGTTTTAATCGTTAGTACAATCGTGGTCAATTATCAGCTCAGATTTATTAAGAACAGGGACATCGGCTTTAATAAACGAAACCTGATGTATATAGAGATGCCCAAGATCGGTGACCTTAGAAACAACTATGAAGCTTTAAAGGCATCTTTGATTCAACGGCCTTACATTACAGATTACACATTGGTAGATCATCTGCCTACCAATGTAACTTCCGCAACCAATAATGTAAACTGGATCGGCAAAGATCCGCGCCAGCAGATCCTGTTTCCGCATATAGGTATCGACGGAAGGTTTATCAAAACTTTTGGTATGCACTTATTAGCTGGTCGGAGCTTCGACGACCAAATCCCAAGCGATGATAATAACTACGTTTTAAATGAAAGAGCTGTTAAGCAGATGGGGATGACAACGGCAAACGCAATTGGGCAGAAGATCAGCAGCAATGGGCATGAAGGGCACATCATTGGGGTAGTAAAAGATTTTAATTTCAAGCCGGTTCAGCAGCCGATTGAACCGCTGATAATGAAACATACTAACCAGGGAGGGTATTTGGTTTTGAGAACTACGCCTCAAAAACTACAACCTTTTATTACCATGTTAAAAGAAGTATTTAAGGATGTTTATCCAAACGCCCCATTTACTTACGGCTTCGTAGATGAGGATCTATCCAAAATGTATTTAGCAGAGCAACGTATGGAGATACTGCTTAATACATTTTCGATTATATCCATCATTATTTCCTGCCTTGGATTATTCGGCCTGGCTGCGTTTGCAACGCAAAGACGTATTAAAGAGATTGGTGTAAGGCGGGTGCTTGGAGCAAGTGTATTAGGTTTAACTGGAATGCTAATGAAAGATTTTGTTAAACTGGTTGTCTTATCATTGGTTATCGCTTTTCCTGTGGCCTGGTATGGCATGAACAACTGGCTTACTAATTACGCCTACAGGATAGAATTAAACTGGTGGATTTTTGCAGCTGCTGGAGTTGCTGCTATAGCAACCGCTTTACTAACCATCAGTTACCAATCAATCAAAGCAGCACTAAGCAATCCCGTACAGTGTTTAAGAACTGAATAGATATAGCTTTCCTGTATTTGAAGTAGACAAGCCCTGGCTCTGCAATTCGTTAGCAGAGCCAAAGCGTCCAAAAGCCTTAATACTTATTGCACACAGATATAAGGGCCACTGCTATAAGCTTCTAGCCTTCCAAATGGCGAGGCATTTTTTCCTGTAAAACCATTCGCCTTTAATATTTCTTCAAACTCGGCCTGATGTTGCGCTTCCACAGCTACTAACAATCCACCACTGGTTTGTGGATCAGCAAGGATTTCGCGCTGGGTATCAGTAATAGCGTCAATTTTGTGTCCGTAGCTTGCCCAGTTACGATTTGTATTTCCCGGGATGCATTTTTGCTCTAAATAAATATCTATAGCGTCCATGGCAGGCACCTTGTCAAAATCAATAACGGCTTTTACACCGCTGCCTTCACACATTTCGGTGAGGTGACCGAGCAAGCCGAAACCGGTAACATCAGTCATCGCCTTTACATACGGCAACTTGCCAAAAACCGCGCCTGCCTTATTCAGTTTAATCATACTGTCGAAAGCCAGTTGCCCATGTTCAGGCTTGAGCAGGCCACGCTTCTGAGCGGTGGTCAATATGCCTACCCCTAACGATTTGGTTAAGTAAAGCAGACATCCTTCTGTAGCTGTAGAGTTTTGTTTGAGTTCATCGTTGCCAACAATTCCGTTAACCGATAGTCCGAACACCGGCTCAGGGCAATCAATGCTGTGCCCTCCAGCCAGTGAAATACCGGCTTCGGCACAAATATAACGTGCACCTTCCAGCACTTTCTGCGCTATTTCGGGAGCTAATTTATTGATGGGCCAACCTAAGATAGCGATAGCTAAAACAGGCTTCCCTCCCATGGCATAAACATCGCTAATGGCGTTTGCAGAAGCAATACGGCCAAAATCAAAGGCATCGTCTACAATGGGCATAAAAAAATCGGTAGTTGAGATTAGGGCCGTACCGTTGTGCAGGTCGTAAACAGCTGCGTCATCACGCTTATCATTGCCTACCAGCAAACGCGCGTCGGGCTGGTACTGCACCGGCGAATGCAAGATCTTATCCAATACTGCCGGACTGATCTTACAACCACAGCCCGCGCCATGAGAATATTGTGTTAACTTAACTTCTTTATAATCCATTAATGGTTCAACTGTATCTGTAATGATTGCCATTTTTCCAATATTAAATTTGCATTGAGAGCCGCGTTTGTGCCACGCGATTCAATATCGATAATTGATTCAGGTGTGCGCCCTTTCAAGCCCGTCCGGTAAGTTTTATCGTAATAAACTAATACGATTCGCACAAAGTCTGCCATCCGGTCTTCCCGTATGGCAAGCACCGCATTTTTGGTTTGTTCGGGTCCCAGCCTTTTCCAAATACGCTCGGTGCATTCAACTAAAAAGTCCTTATCTAACACGCCATACTGCTCAGCCAGCAACTGCACCCGCTCTTCAACAGGGATGTTAATACTAAAAACTGTTGCCTCCCTCATTTGCAGAAAAATTGGCTTCGGAATAAACCGCTTCCCAATATTCAGGCTTTC
>Ga0157369_10001780_pt1 | contig 26094 bp, 21 predicted proteins | sample C25metaG_FD_113461 | JGI IMG/M metagenome (GOLD analysis project Ga0157369, IMG submission 113461) | Corn rhizosphere microbial communities from Kellogg Biological Station, Michigan, USA - C2-5 metaG | ecosystem: Host-associated > Plants > Roots > Rhizosphere > Soil | place: USA: Michigan... | reverse complement strand
GGCAACTCTGACCAGGCCGAGCCGTTGGCCCGCGTAACGTTCGCGAAGCGGTCGCCACCACCACTCATTGTCCAGATACCACCGAACGGTCTTTTCGATACCGCTCTCGAAATTCTCTTGTGCAGCCCAACCTAGCTCCCGCTCCAGTTTGGACGCGTCGATTGCGTAACGGACGTCGTGACCAGGCCGATCGGTGACAAACTGGATCAGCGCTTCCCGTGAGTGGTTCGCCGGAATCAGTCGATCAAGCAGCTGGCAAATCTTGCGGACGACATCAATATTCCGGCGCTCGTTTCGGCCCCCGACATTGTACGTCTCGCCGATCCGGCCTCGTTCGGCGATGACGTCGAGGGCGCGGGCATGGTCTTCGACGTAGAGCCAGTCGCGGACGTTTTCCCCTTTGCCGTAAACCGGAAGCGTCTCTCCGGCCATCGCGTTCAGAATCGACAAGGGGATTAGCTTTTCCGGGAAGTGATACGGCCCGTAATTGTTCGAGCAATTCGAGACGACAACCGGAAGACCGTAGGTCCTCTGCCACGCCTTGGCGAGGTGATCGGAGGAAGCTTTGGACGCGGAATAGGGGGAGCTCGGGTCATATGGCGTTGCTTCGGTGAACAGCCCCTCGTCGCTCAGCGAACCGTAGACCTCATCGGTCGAGACGTGCAGGAAGCGAAACTTCGCCTTGCGAGCCGAAGGAAGGCTCGACCAATAGCTTCGGGCGGTTTCAAGCAACGTGAAAGTGCCGATCACATTCGTCTGGATGAACTCCGCCGCGCCGGTGATCGAGCGATCGACGTGGCTCTCCGCTGCCAGATGCATAATGCGGTCGGGACCGAAGTCCGCCAGTGCACCGGCCATCGCCGGACCATCAGAGATGTTCGCCCGCAGAAAACGATAGTTGGAGCGGCCATCGACGTCCCGAAGCGAAGCAAGGCACCCCGCATAGGTGAGTGCGTCGACGTTCAGGACCTCATAGCCCTTCTCGAGAACGAGGTGCCGAACGAGAGCCGAACCAATAAAGCCGGCACCCCCAGTCACCAAAACCCGCATCAACAATCCTTCACCGAAAAATAAGGCGGCAATTCCGCGAGCAGGGGCTGGTTTCTGTCTTTTTCGGACAAGGTGTCGAAATCAGCGACACTCGGCCACGTGATTGCGATATCGGGGTCATCCCATGCCACGCCCTTGTCGTTGTCTGGACTATAGTAGCTCGTCACCCGATAGCTTACGACAGAATTCGGTTCCAACGTGCAGAATGCATGGCCAAAGCCCACCGGGATCCACAGCTGATTGTTTTCCTCGGGGGTCAATATGACCGAGAGCCACCGTCCGAAGGTAAGTGAATCGCGCCGCAAATCCACGGCTATGTCGAAAACCGAGCCGGCAACGCACCGCACGAGCTTGCCTTGGGCATGGGGGTGCGTCTGAAAGTGAATTCCCCGAATTGTTCCGGTGCGAACGCTAAGCGATTGGTTGTCCTGAACGAAATCGACCGCGGCTATCTGTTCGCGGAAGTGATCGGCCCGGTATATCTCGGAGAAATAGCCGCGGTGATCCCGCTGTACGCGCGGGCATATTTCAACAATTCCTTCCAATGCGAGAGTTCGAAAATGCATATGCCGTCTTTCGGGTTTCGTCATCACGTAGCCCCCGCCCGTGATGAGTGGCCAGTCGCGGCGAAAGCTAGTTAATCTGGAGCTTGCAATCGCTTAGGGAACAACCGTTCGGAATGTCGCAATCGGCAGGAACAGCTGACTCAAGAGTTGAACCAGCTTACCCGGCTGGTTAGCGCGCGCGTTACCGATGTACAAAACATCCTGGTCCCGCATCATAAAATGCTGTGATAGAAAATACGCGCCTGGCTTCATCATGTTGAGGTGGTAGACAATCGGTTTTTCTGTGCCGTCAGGCTGCGTGACATAACGGAAGACGAAAATAGCGGCGGCGTCCCCCGCGTTGGGATTGGCTCCGCCTGCAAGCGCAACTGCCTCCGCTAGAGTGATTCTTCCGCGCGGGAAGGGAATGTCTTCGGACTTATTCGCAGCGCCGAGGGCCATGAAACTTTCGGGTCGGCTCACCAAGGTGATCCGATCGCCTGGCGATATCCGGAAGTCGCGTTCCGGATGACCCAAAAGGTCACTGAGGCGAATATGAAATGTTTGCCCGTCTCGCTCAACAACGGCGACAATGTCCTTTGCCGCACCCCGGTACCCACCCGACAGCGCAATTGCGTCGTTTAGCGTCTCCTTGTTTGTGGCGAGGACCAGCCGCCCCGGTTTTCCTACTTCCCCAGCCAAGGTGACGCTTTCAGTGATCGATTGTTCGATCGATACCATCACTTGCGGATCTTGCGACAATCCGCGCAAACCGTTCTGGATCAGGGACTCCAGTTCAGCGGTTGTTCGACCGGCAGCTCGGATTCGACCGACAAACGGAACTCTGATAAAGCCGTAGTCGTCCACCCGTACCAACGGGAGCTTCTCCGCATTAGACGTGGTATCAAAGTTTGCTGATCCAGCAGTGGCAGCGGCTCGCAAGGACGAATTTCCGAAGAGTGAGACTCCGGCTTCGTAAATGCTTATGTTTAAAAAGTCTCCGGGACCGATTAAATCGGTTGGTTGAGGAAGTTTCTCGATAAGACTTAGGGGCGCCACACCCGGTGGAGGTGGGAGATCGGCTGACGTCTCGACTTCGACGAGCGTGAACCGGGTCTTGCTGATACTTTCCCCAGCGGCCTTCTTTATTTCTGCGCCGGTCGGCCCACTAGAAGGAAGTGTGGAGCAGCTTGCCAGAAATAGTGCGCTAGCTAACATGCCGGAGACGCCGCAGAGCGAACGTCGCCGCGGCAATACCAAAAAATCCTTCATTTACAAACCCTTGTAGATCCTTCATGGGCCGGCTAATCTTTAAGGCCTTATCACCACTCCCGGACGGAAAGCAACGCGCCAGCGGCTTCTTCCTCATTGCTCCAACGCTGCCTCGTGTTCTAGACGGCAGCCCATCGCGGCGCCGCGGTCCCGGAAGGCGGGTCGTTGTGACCGTTGAACTCCAGAACCAACTTCTCAGAAGGATTTAATGCGCCTCCTTCACGCTCGAGATAGCAAAAACGCCGAGATTTCCTCGGCTGACCTGCCGCGGCGCGCACTGGAAATCCACAGGATGCGCCCGGACGTTCAGCAAGCATTCGACCTTTCGACGACAACGGGCCGCCGCGGTCTCTACTGGTGGTATTACATTCACGGATTTCGAGAAATGTCGTTGGCTTTGGACCCAGAAGAGGATTTGAAGGGGCCAGCGAATACTCCGGTTCCCCATTTACCTCTCTGGGGGGCGGTGCCGGTAACTTGGCTCATGCGAGAATTCTGGCTTCTTGGGCAGGTGCCCGGCAGCGCAGCTGCGCGATTGAAAAACGATGGCTGGCGGGGACGATTTGTTCGCCGTGTATATAGGGTGACCCAGGAACCTCAACGTGCAGATCAACAACAGCTGTTGATAGCTTGGTACTTCTGCCGGGCTCTGTCGGACTTCAATTTGCAAGGGCTGCTAACCCGAGATCAGACGCTTGCGTTATTGGCAGATGAAGGCGGTCAGGGAGTTCCCCGCATCCTCGCCATGGTGCATGCTTTGGCTACTGACGTTCACGATCGCCATCCCAGACCATCAAGCTCCGGATGGCGGCAATGGTGTGCCGGTGAAGGCCAGCGGCGCTTTTTGATCCTCGCACACCCGCTGCTTCGGGATGTGCTCTTTCCCACTCCCGGCCTTTCGCCGCACTGGCGGAGAAGTGACAACAGTGGTGAGTTCGGAGTTAACCTGATTGGCCATGCAGGCGTTCGATCAGGTGTGGGCGAAGACCTACGTATGGCTGCCCGAGCCTTGAAGTCCGCGAGCATTCCTTTCGTCGTGCGGGACATTCGTCCAAGCACTGGGATCCCTTCGGAAGAATCAGAATTGGACTCGCACCTTTCAGACTACTCTCCCTTCAAATTCAATATGTTTTGCATGGCAGGCATGGAAACGGTGACGATGCTGGGTCGTCGGCGCGAGCTGCTGGACCGCAAGGTGAACATCGGATTTTGGCCGTGGGAGCTTCCTAAATGGCCAGAGCTCTGGAGTCACGCTCCCGAGCTAATGGACGAATTGTGGGCGAGCACCGCCTTCACCGCCGCAGCGTATCGATCTTCGACACAAGTTCCCGTACGCCACGTGCCGATGGCAGTCGACGTGCAAGCGACGAAAGGACTCGATCGAGAGGCGTTCGGATTGCCGCGTGATCGATTCTTGTTTGGCTACTCGTTTGATGGCCATTCCAGCTTCAGCCGGAAGAACCCGGAAGCCGTCATTAACGCCTTTTGTCTCGCGTTTCCCAATGGAGACGAGGCCGTTGGACTGGTCCTCAAAGGCCTTCGAGTGGGCGATCATCCTGCGTGGCGCAAATTGGAGAAGCTGGCGGCGCAGGAATCAAGGATCGTGCTGATGGCTGCGTCGCTTGCACGGGGTGCTCTGCTTGATCTCTATAGGTCCCTCGACTGCTTCGTATCAATGCATCGGAGTGAAGGCTTCGGCCGAAACATCGCTGAATGCATGCTGCTTGGAAAGCCTGTGATCGCCACGAACTGGTCGGGAAATCTGGATTTCACGCGTGAAGGCACAGCGGCTCTGGTTGATGCGAAGATGAAGCAGGTGGGGAATGGAGAATACCCTTTCGGCGCGGGACAGCTCTGGGCAGATCCTTCGGTACCGCAAGCAGCTCAGCACATGCGCAAGATTTTTTTGGACCAAGAGTGGCGAGCCAGGATTGCAAGCACAGGCCAGGACTTTATCAGGAGGCATCATTCTCCAGCGGTTGTTGGTGAGAAATTTAAGGACGAACTTCAAAGAATTAATCACAGCCTTTCGAAAAGGATCGATCGTGAGCGTTGTTGAATATCTCGAAACTTCTAAAAGCGTCATTGCCGCCGCGCGGGAATATCCGGGAACTTTGAAAGCGGAAGAAGCAATCGACGCGATTACGAATGTTTTTTCGTTGGGAAAGCCGATGCTAGTATGCGGAAACGGAGGTTCGGCATCGGATGCGATGCATATCGCCGGTGAGCTGGTTGGGCGATTCCTCAAAGAACGGAAGGCACTCAACTGCACGTGTCTATCCTCCAACCCATCGGTTCTAACAGCGTGGTCCAACGATTACTCGTACGACACTGTCTTCTCTCGTCAGGTTGAAGCTTATGGGGCCCCCGGCGGGCTCATTCTGGGAATCAGCACTTCGGGCAACTCGCGTAACGTTGTCGAGGCCTTTCGAGTTGCGAAGGATATGGGGATGATCACCGTCGGCTTAACCGGCGAAGGTGGGGGGAAAATGGCAGAATTGTCAGACATCCTCGTCGACGTCCCGTCTCACTCGACTCCCATGATTCAGCAGGTTCACATCTGTCTTTACCACTACATGTGCGAACAAGTCGAAGCTCGATTGCTGGCATAATGGGAAAGGAAGACGTCACTGTTGTCATTCTTGCGGGAGGCAAGGGAACTCGCCTCCGCGACCTCTTCCCTGCTCTCCCGAAACCGCTGATTCCGGTGGCGGGACGTCCGTTTCTTCATTGGCTGACGCTGTGGATCTTCGAACATGGGCCCCGTCATTTTGTCTACTCGACCGGCTATATGGCCGATCAGATTGAGACTTGGGCATCCGACGGGTCGCTCCCCGATGTCGAGCGCACCTGCCGACGCGAGGTGGATCCCCTCGGGACCGGCGGCGGTTTATTGAACTGTCTGGATCTTTGTCGCGACTGGGTTTTGGTGGCCAATGGTGACGGCCTCGTAATGGATGGGATCGATGAAATCCTGGCGCTTCGGAACGCGAGCGTCGATGGTGGCCTCCTTGGCGTCGAAGTACCCGACACTTCTCGGTACGGCAGTCTGAGGGTAGCCGATGACGGGCGCCTTAAAGGGTTTGCGGAGAAAGTGCCGGGGCACGGATTAATTAACGGAGGCCTATATTTGTTCCGGAGGGAGTTGCTGCAAGCGAACTTCCAAGCGGGCCACTGTAGTATTGAGAGTGACATATTCCCGCATTTGATTGAGATCGGAGCGGAGCTGAAGGTCGTCGCGGTGGAGGATGCGCCGTTCATCGACATCGGTACACCAGAAACCGTTGGTCAAGTGGAGGACTTCGTCAAGCAGCACTTGTCTTTGGGGCGAGCTCTGCAAGCCAGTTCTCGATCGCTTCCGCTGCATTCCGGGCGACGCGCGGGATGAACGATCCGGCGGTTAGATATCGAGAAAAATCAGCTTCGCTTTCATTCCAAGCTCGTTTTCCATGGCCCGTGAGCACCAAGGTTCCACCCCGCAATCCGGCCCTGGCGCCAGCGGCGAGATCTAGAAGCGTGTCACCGATGATGTGCGAGCGAGTGAGATCGATCCCAAGCACCTTGGCAGCTTCCAACAGCATTCCCGGAGCTGGCTTGCGCCAGGAGTGATCCCCCACGTCGTAAGGCGCGATTGCGTCCTTGTGATAGGCGCAGGCGAGAACCATGTCGCACTTCGCTCCGAACGAGCCGAAGGCGTCGAGGATATGCTGCTGGACTAACTCAAACTGCTGCCAATTGTAATATCCGCGACCGATTCCAGCCTGATTTGTGACCAGGACCACAGGAATTCCGAGTGCATTTGTCTTTGCAATAGCTTGTGGCACACCGCCGATCAGGATCACATCCTCGGTTCGATGCAGGTAGTGAGTCTCTTCGACCACCACTCCGTCTCGATCCAGGAAGAGACACGGCTTCCCTTGGAAGTTGGTGGTCGACAGGCGGCGGCTGTATAAACCTGGTGCGTCCGCTTCGCGGCTAGTCATCACTTGTACGCTCATCGAGCAATGACTGCACGGATTGACGCAGTTCGCGCGCTGTGACGGAAACGCGGCCAAGTGGCCGCTCAGCTGCTATTCCAGATGTCTTGGCTCCGCGCTTCCTTTTTCCAACTGCGAAATTTCGCTTCTGCTCTGCCTGCCACAAAGCTGGGTTCTCGTCCACCGCCGCCACAACGTCGGCATAAAGCCGTTCCAGCGCTGGTTTGAGGCGGACCAGAGTAGGGAACCTGTCGGTAAGCTCGTGCGCTCCCTTAGCCTCGTTGCTTAGGAGTAGCATTGCGTCTCCAATCTCAAGGCCGGTGAAGGTCTCCAGTTGGGAGACGGTGTTCTTTCCAAAGCGCTCGCAGAGCAGAGACAGCGTACTTGGGAAGACCCGGATGGAATCCGACCACAGTTGAATGTAAGTCAGCCACGCTGCGCAAAGGCGAAGCACTCCGGCATCATCTTCGACTTGCAGCAATTTTGCCGCAGAGAGCAACACCTCGATCGGATTTCGAAGCATGAAGATATAGCGCGAGGTAAGGAATCGCGCCTCGTGGAACGCCATAAACCGATCGGGCGGCGCCTCACCCAGGTGGTAGTCGGAAAAGGCGATCTTCTCGCCCACGAAATCATAGATTTTCGAGGCACTGTCGAGCCACTCCCACCAGCTATGTGACCGTTCCGGCAAAAGGTCTGGTGCGTAAGTCGATTTCGTAATTTGGTTTAGAAACTGACGATGCTGGTTGTTATACCAGTCGCTGAACCTGTTCCCGTGATTTCCCAGAAAGAAATTTGCTTCTCCGAGTAGCAAGGCGTTCGGAGCGCAGTTTAGAATTTCCTGCGTAATCGTGGTGTTGGACCGCCCGAAGCCAACTATGAAGATGCATTTGTGCGCCAACGCGCGGCAGGTCGCAATTTCCGCATCAACGGCTTCTTCGTTTTGTCCCCGGGCCTCTAAATCCGCTAGTTCCTTTGTCAGCCGCGCAATTTGTTCCTGCGTTTCAGCCTGAACCGATTGACGCGCTTCGGCGGCCATCTCTCGTTCGGCGAGCGCGGAGCTTAGCTGGTCGAGGCGGCCCGTGACGCCCGCGAATCTGGACGTGATCGCCTGCACCTCTGCCAGGCACGCCGCCTGCTCACCTCGGACGCGTTCCAGTTCGTCGCGTACCGAATTTAGTTGTTTCACCAGATCGGCCGATTCTGCCTGCCCCTTCGCCAAAGCAGCATCGAACGCGCAGACACGTCTGAGGAGCTCGTTGTAGGCAATTCGCTTCGCAACGGCAGGTATTTGGTAGGGATTCAGTTTACTCATTTTCGCTTCGGGTGCTGCCGATCAGATACTGTCGACGATTTCAGTTGTTTCACGCTTCCCTCACGATTGGCAAGTCTCGGATCAGTGCCTTCAGATGCCCGATGAAATTCGCGGCATTGTGAAACGATCGCCAGGCCGGGGCAGCTCTTATTGCCGATTGACGCAGGTCGCCATAGTTGCGCAGCGCCTCAAGGCAAGCTTGTGCCAACGAAGCGGGATTCCCGGACTCGAATAAAACACCCCCTCCGCGCTTCAGCACCTGATCTGCCATCCAGGTCCCGGAGGGGACCACTACTGGAATCCCGAGAGCCGCCGCTTCGCAGTAGATCCCCGAGGTTTGGGCCCGATACGGAGCGGTAGAATATGGGATGAGCACCAGATCGGCAGTGCCGATGAACGCTTCGTACTGACGTTCGTCTAAGGGGTGGGAATGGACCCGCACGGCGTCACTCACGGGAAATTTCGTCCGTATCGCAGCCTCCGGGCGGCCTTCTGTCCCGTACGCTTGTATATTGAAGACCACCTCCCGGCGCGGCGAAGTGGACAACACTTCGCGAATTGCCGGAGCGAGAAGATCGAAGCCTTTGTCGGCGCGAGCTTCACCCGCAAATACCACCGAAAGTACGTCATGCTCGGGTTCTGCTTCGCCTGCAGGCGCACCACAATGCGGCACAGGAAGAACGGCGATCGGCAGATCGTGAAGGTTTCGATATTCTGCTGAAAGCTGCTCGGAATCCGTGCAGAGGAGAATACGCGACCGAACTGGCGAGTTGGCCAGGCGTCGAAAGGCCTTTTGGTAGACCGACGCGGCAGCATCGGGAACTCCGAGCTGGCGATGCGGAGTATAATGTAGGATCAACACTACGACGGGGGCTCGGGAGGGTCCTACCTTTTCAAACCACTCGATCACCGGCTCAAGCGACCAGTGCCTCAAGCTGTTTATAAGCAGAATGTCGCCTTGGCCGATCTGATGCTTTCGGGCGAGTTGGTCCAGGTCTTGGAAGAGCAATTGCTTTCTTCGTTCCTCGATTTGGGCGAGGCCGGCGGCGGAAGTGGCATCAACGCCGGGTAGGAATGGCGCTTCTTCGCACCCCAACGTAAACGCCGGTTCACACTCTACGAGATCTGTGGAACCACTGGCCATTCGGCGGTTACCCAGGAGGTACACCGCGTCTCCGCCTTCCCTCAAAGGCTCTGCGATTGAGAGGAGATACCTGGCCGAGTGGCCAGAACTATTGATTAGCGAAGGATCGGCCAAAAACCAGCGACAGCCGCGGCTTGCTGCTGACGATGAAGGGCCAGAAGATGTTCTCAGCCGTTCATGCTGAGGACTTTTTTTTTACTACTCGAGTTGGGCGATCGGCCCAGAGCCCGCCCAATCCAACTGTAGTGCTCGGCCGGGTCCATTCCGAGCATGGCAACATCGGGATAAGCTGCGAGATACCAGTCGGCATCAAAGTCATCCGGCAACGGAGCGGATTCGCCGCGCATCGGCGTCGGCTCATTCTCAACGAATCGTCCGTCGAATGAAGCCCACTCAGTCCCGCTTGCATCGGCATATTGCGCAGCCAACTCGGACAACGGAGGTGAGAGGCGCTGCGCATTTCTGAGTCGTGGAAGTAGTTCTCCGATCGCGCGCTCACGCCGATTCTGGAATGCCTGTTCCGCTTCGGCGAGTTCTCCGCCATGGGAACCCGGGACGTACAGCGCCATCAATCGGCGAAAATCGAATTGCTCGCCGAAACGCTGCGCCTGCTCCCGGATCCGACGTGCTCCTTCGCGATCTGCTAGGATCTCTGCGATCCGATCCGGAAAGCGCAATAGATCATCCTCAATTCGGCATTGGACGCCGTCCTTCACGTCGAGTCCTCGCATGCCGACACTTGTCGATAAGATCAGAGATCCGCGTGCCAGCCCTTCCACACTCTTCAAGGACACGCCCGTGCCCCGGGTAAGTGGAACCAGCATGATGTCCGCTAACGACATGCAGGCAGAAAGCGCGGCACCCTCAATCTGGCCCAGTGCGGCAAAATTATTCGTCTTTCGCTGCTGCATGCAAGCCCCCGCAACAACGAACAGCACGTCGCGAAGGCGCGGATCATTGCTCGAGCGCCGAGCCATCTCTGCCACTGCATCCGCCGCCTCGATATTCGGGCCATAACGACTTCCCACGAAGAAGCAGAGATGCCGCCCATCGATCGGCAGACTATAGAGGTCGTGCAAGATGGCACGCGATTCATCGATCGAAAACGGTGATCGCGCTTCCTGAGTATCAATCGGGGGTGGAATGACTTCGGCTTGTACGCCACCGCTTTCGAGAGCCGACCGGTCCGCTTGGCTGATGCATACAACCCGAGGGGCCATTTTGGCTGCGTCGAGTTCCAGCCTCCGAGTGGCACCATGCAGGAAAGGCGTTCCTTCTACCTGATCAGAGACGATATCGTGGATGGTTAGAGTGTAGTCTTTGCCATATTTCCGGCAGAGCTTGTCCACTACCGGTACAAAGTAAGTGTAATCGACGTAGACGTGATCCGCCCAGCGGATCATTTCTTCACAACGGTGGACGAAGAAGGAATCGCGCTCCGGCCAGAGATGAAACCAAAGATGAAAGCAATCTTCCTCCGGCACGCCGATTTTCCTGCAGACGGCTTTCAGCTGCTCGTGAAGCTCCTTTGTGTCCTCGGAGTAATGGATGGGCTCAGCCGGTGAGCGCGAGCCGAGAACGCCTCCGGGTTCGCTACCGCCGGCGAACACGATTCTTATCTCTTCATAGATCGATTCCATGTAGCGGACGAAGTATTTGAGACGGAGGGAAGCTCCGGTGTTGCCTGAGACTGCTTCCCCCCAAGGGAAAAATACCGCCGCCTTTCGTCCGTTGCGAGCTAGCGACACGTTCCTGGGGGCGTCGCCAGTCAGGTGCGCGATCAAATTTTCCGGGCAATGGACCTTGCGCCAATATTCCGCAGCCGCGCGAGCCCGCTCGCGCAACTCTTCTCTTTGAAGGATCAGGGTATGGAGTCCGTCGCGGACAGCAGGACCTGAACGGTCTTCGATCGCGACCCCCCCGCCGTGGACGTCAAGCAAGTCACTCATCCAGGTGTCGCGAGTGCAGAGGACGAGCTTGCCCGTCACCAAGCCTTCGAGGAACACGCCTGAGGTCCGTTCCCGATAAATGGAGCGCCAATATGGGACGAGCACTACGTCAGCGCTTTCGAGCAGAGCAGCATATTCCTCGCTGCCGAGCGGTTCGTCTATCAAAGTAGTGCGGTGATCCCCGGGGCCAGCGCGAAAAGCCTCAATTGCCTCCTCGACGTGATAGGGATCGTTGACTTGCAAGGTGAAGCGCAGCTTGTCGCCCCACGGTTCGGCGGCGCTCAGGCGCACGGCTTCGAGAATCTCTGCGATTCCCTTTTCATCTCGCGCGTTTCCGAGGCTGACGCAATGGAGCGGGCAGCTTGGGTCGTCGGCTTCCTGCGCCCTTTTCGAAAGACGCCACGTGTGCGGAATTGGCAAAACCGAGAAAGGAAGGGACGTGAGCGATGCGAGATTGTCGGCGAGCCTGTGGCTGTCGGTACAAAGGGAAATACTGTACTGGGAGGCAGCCGCTTCGAGGCGGCGAAATACTGTCGCCGTGACTTTGGCCTCGAGATGGGAACTCGGATACCGGAGCATGAAGTGCATCTGCACGCCTTGAGGTCCGAAGGTTTCGGCCATCAACGCTGTTGCAAGAAGGTGAGGCCTCGCGATGTTGGGGAGAAAGAAGATATCACCCGGTTGCGCGGGGTGTCTTGCAAGGAGCTCCTGTAGGTCTTCAATGAAGCGAGCACTAACGCCGTTCATGCTTCGGGTGGAGTTGGCGTCTTCCCCAGGAATCGAAGCCCAGACATCATCTCGGAAAATGGCGTGCGCTTCGAAAGATCCGAATTTTCCGTCACCCGCCTGCTTGTGGCAGCCGACGACGCATTGGAGCCCGACAGCCTCCGCGCTCTCCACTATCGAGCGGACGTATTCATAATAGTGCCCGCCCAGCCCCTTCAGGCCTTGGTCCAGGATGTAGAGCTTTCTGGTCATGCAGTTCCGTCGCGTCCTACCGGCCTCTCGTCCTCCGGGCTAGCCTCGCGCACTTAAAAACGCGGCGCTGTTACAACAGGACTGGACTGTGTCCTCGTGCTTCATCGGGTGCTGGGCGTGCGACCCATAAATCTCCTGGATTGCAAAACAGCCGTATCAACCAGAGCTTACCTCAACGATGTGGGAGGTTCGGCTGTGTAGACCTTGGAATTGTAAAACCAGGCGATCGTCTCTCGCAGACCATCCTCAAGGGGGGTCAGATCGTAAGGCACTGCAGCCCTGGCCTTCTCTACGTTGAGGCACTTCGATGACGCACCGACATATCGGGATTCGTCGTATTGAATCTTGCCTGAATCATAGCCGACAATGTTGCAAATCTGCTCGGCAAACGTCCGGATCGTTAGCTCGGTGCCGGCACCAATATTGAAGATGTCATTATCGCAGGATTCACAGAGTGCCCACAAAATACGGATGAAATCGTCCACGTAGACGATTTCGCGCCTTTGGTAGCCATCACCCCAGAGTGTGACCTCTTCACCGAATTCGCGGCCGCGAATGATCTTCCGAATAAGATCGAAAATAAAGTGCATCTGACGCCCGTCCGTGTGGTACCCAGGTCCGTACAGGGTGGACGGGACGGCGCACAGGTAGTTCAGCCCGTATTGAAGATTGAGGGCGCGCGCACCTTGGTAGAGCATGCGCTTGGTCATTGCGTAGGTATAGAGGCTGTCGATGGGCTCACCAACCATGAAGTCGGTCTCCCGTAAATCTGATCCCGGTGCGTAAGCACAACTCGTGCCCATGAACACGAGCTTTGCCTGTGGCTGCTTGGATACCCAGTAATCGAGCACGTTGGTATTGAGCTTTTGATTGATCAGCCACTGCTCCCCGGGATGCCGGAGGCAGAAGTCCCCTGCCTGGGTCCACGCAGCCAAATGGAAGATGAGGTCGTAGGCTGCGGAGGCGACGTTTTCGAGATTGCACGCGACGGTTAGATCGCAGTCACGTGAGCTAAGAGACGTGACATCATGCCCCTGGGCCGTCAGGAAAGAGTTGAGCGCGGTACCTAAAAACCCGGAGCCACCTGTAACCAAAACTTTCATGCCGAAACTTTCGGATCGACCGGAAAAAAGAACTCGACGCCTTGCTCCACTAACGCCTTGTTTCTAGCAAGTATCTCTTTCTTAAAATTCCATGCCAGCACATAATAGATGTCAGGAATTTCGTCCACTTCATCTTCGATGAGGATAGGAATGTGCATGCCGGGTGAATAGAGTCCCCGTCGAAGCGTATTCTTCTCCAGCAAGAATGGGATCAGATCCGGGCCGACACCGAAATAATTCAGCATCGTGTTCCCTTTGACAGGCGCTCCCATTCCGAAAACGCGCTTTCCTGCCACGCGCGCGGCTTCCAGGAAGCGAAGATTATCTTCCTTCATTTCCTTTATGCGCTCAGAGAATTCCCGATAGGTATTGATTGAATTGCAGCCGGATTTCTCTTCTTCTTCCCGCATCTGCTGCAACTGTTGGGAGGGCGAGCGCAAGCCGGCGTGACCGACATACCCCACGATGGAGCCGCCGTGAATAGGCGCGAGTCTTGCGTCGAACATGGCAAGGCCGTGGCGATTGAGCAAAACCTCGATCGTTTTGAGCGTATAGTAGAGTAAATGCTCATGATAAATTTGATCGAACGCGAGGTTTTCCAGGATGCTTTTCATGTAGAGAAATTGCACCACAAAAACGCCATCGCGCTTCAATCCTGATTTGATCGCTTCGCAGACGGAATGGAGCTCCTCAAGATGGAAGAACACACCAGATGCATTGAAGACATCGAATTGCCGGCCGATACTTTCCATTGTCTCCTGATTGAAATAAGCGTTTAGAGTCGGAACTCCAGCCTGGTTCGCTATCTTCGCAGTCGTCTTTGAAGACTCTACGCCGAGAACCTCATAGCCGAGCCGTTGAAAGTGCTTCAGCTGCGTTCCGTCATTGGATCCGATGTCCAGCACAGACTTCTCGGATTGGGCAGGGAAAAACCTCTGATTCAATTCCTCTGCCACAGCTGCAAAGTGATCCGACAATGACTTTGTCACACCGGACAAGTAGGTGTGATCACCGAACATGACTTCCTTTTTTACCGTGAAGTCCAGTTGTGAGGTGCAGCAATTGTGACAATAGATAACTCGCAGGGGATAGAACGGCTCTTTGCCGATCTCGTCTTTGCGAAGGAAGTTGTTGCACCACGGCTGCATGCCGAGGTCGACGACCAACTCCAGGTCACTGGAGTCGCACACCCGGCACTGCCGCACTGCGGCATCTTTTCCATCCGACATTAGTGACCTTTCAAGACGTGAGGATGACGGATCCATGCCGATCCATTCCAATCGGAATTAGATTGTGACCTGCCAACGCCTGTTCGAACTTACGCCGGTTTTCCGGCGGAACGATCATGAGCAAGAATCCACCACCGCCCGCTCCACACAGCTTGCCTCCGAGCGCGCCGGCGGCAAGCGCCGCATCGTAGAGACCGTCAATCTCGGGATTAGAAATCCCCGACGACAAGCTGCGCTTGGTCTGCCATCCTTCGTGCATCATTGCACCGAAGTCTCGCAACAAGGATTCCGGATCGGCCCCTTCTAGGATATCCACTGATTGGGACACCAGCGTGAGCAGATGAGAGAGCTCATGATCGAGTTTCTGCTCTTTGGTTGACTTGACCTGTTCGGTCAGAACCTTCGAAGCAAATCGCGTTTTCCCGGTGTAGACCAGCACTAGCGAGGACAGGAGGTAATTTTCGCACTCGGTCCGCATCTGCACGGGAGTGATCCGGATACGCCCGTCGACGAAGTCAAAGCGGTTCAGGCCTCCAAAGGCCGCGTGAAGTTGATCCTGCACCCCGACGTTTTCCTGAAGGAGCACCTGCTCCACATGAATTGCCTTCCGACCGAGGTCGAGGCGGGTGACAGTATTTCCCTTGAGCGCATTGAGCAGGTTCACCAGCCCCACCGTGAACGAAGACGAACTGCCAAGTCCCGTCGATGCCGGCAGATCGGCCTGTATTGATATGTCAAGCGGACACTCAATACACTCATGCTGGAGAAGCGCTCGCACTACGGGATGCTCGAGCTCGGACGCATCCAGCACCCGCTCAAGCCGCGAATAAGTAAGCCTATATTTATAGTCGATAATGTCTGACAAGCGCACAGCGCTTACATACACGTATCGATTAATAGCCATGCCAACGACGGCGCCGGGACGGCGCGAAAAATAGTCCGGGTAATCGGTGCCGCCGCCGAAAAAACTCACACGTAAAGGAGTTTTCGAAGAGATTAGCACGAGGACCTCAGATGTTGCTGTATCTGCCGTTACGGATCATTCGGTAGCCTCGGATCAGCTCCTGAATGCCCATTTCGATCGTGTGATCAGGCATCCAGCCGGTTCTTTCTATCTTCTCGTTTGAGACGATGTAGTCGCGCTTGTCCGGATCCTCACCGATCGGGGCTGTGAGCGAAACAAAGCCGGGCACGTATTCGCGAATTTTATCGCAGAGTTCCAGCTTCGACAGATTAGCGGAAGATAGCCCCACATTGTAGGGTTCTCCCTTCATTGAGTCGTAATTGTCGATTGCGTGCTCGAACGCCTTCACCACGTCTCGGATATGGATATAATTGCGCTTCGCGTCACCTTCGAAAATCACGACGGCACGATCGGTAACTGCGCGATACGTGAAATCGTTGACCAGCAAGTCAATGCGCATGCGCGGAGCCATGCCGAATACCGTTGCCAGCCGCAAACTTATCCCGTTTCCCCGGTCAAGAATGGCCTTCTCGGATTCAACCTTGGTAACGCCGTATAGAGAGATCGGGTTGAGTGGCGTTTCTTCGGTGCAAAAGACGCCCTTTTGACCGATGCCATACCCAGAATTGGTGGTCGGATAAATGATACGCTGGTCCTTTCCCATGAGATTGAGAAGGGAGATGATTGCGTCATAGTTCGTGGTCTTGGCGGCAATCGCGTCCTGCTTGCAAAGCGGGGCGCCGACTAGCGCAGCCAGCGGAATAATCACGTCTGCCCGCGGGATCAGGTCCCTCAAGACATCCTCATCGCGCGCGTCACCGCGGACCGGTTCGAAATTCGGATTTGCAGCGACATGCGCAAGAGCAGTGTCGCCGCGGCTGTACGTGTCCAAGGCAATGACCGCATTCCCACGGTCAAGAAGCCTAGGAATCAGAATGCTGCCTATGTAACCAGCCGCGCCCGTTACAAAAATCGTCTTACTCATCTTCTCTCTTCGACTGCTCAGATCCCCGATTATCTTGCTCGACAACCGGCTTCCAAATGGGCGCGTACTTACGCGGCCAAATTGTTCGGTTCATTGACAAATGGTTTCCGGAGAACTGTGATGGAGCCACGGGCACTAGGGTCTGGATAAAGCAAATGCAACCGGCCGCTGCAGCAGTTTTCTTCGGATTCCGCCCGCACGGACCATTTACTGTGTGAGGTCACAGGCTTGGGAACCTTTGGTAGTCGCTGAGGTATTCGGCCTTGCCGTTCGGCTGCAGAAACTGACTGCCAGAAGCCGCTTGGAAAGACCCCACTCCCTTCCTATCTTTTAGATAGAGCAAATTCCTTTCGAGCGTAACAAGCCAAATCTCGCCCCGCATAAAATGGCCAGCCGGTGAACGCTACCCGGCCTTCGGTGATCTCTTTAAGCGGCTCAAGGCGATCAGCAGCAGTCAAAAAGTCCAGATACGGCCCATACTCGGCCACCGACTTACGCTCGTCGTTGAGAGTCAAAAACCGAACCAGGCGCAAACCCGCTCGATCGAGCATCGCAAGTACGGACAGAACGTTGAAGAAATGCAGATGGCTAGGCCACACGCTGTCGTGCAAATCGACGGACGCAGGCTCAGCTCGGAACACTGGAAAGTTCGGCTGGGTAATATATACTAAGGCTCCGCGCTTGAGCTTCGAAACCTGTCTCTGGAGCGTTCCCATGGGATCAACCAAGTGCTCGAGCACGTGCGAATAGCGAAGGACGTCCAAACTTTCATCGGGTACCGTTTGCAAGAAACCTTCCGGGGTCATCATCTCGATACCCCATTGTTTCCCAAGTTCATGCGCTTGGACGGACAGGTCCACGCCGATGCGTCTCGAGCAGTCTTGTTTGGCTTCCCTTAAGAATACCGGTATCGAACTGCCGACATCGGCGATTGCCATCGACCCGCCAACTAGTCCTCGCAATTCTTCGGCGTGGTTTCTATGGTAAGCCGCGCTCGCCTCCTGCTTCTCTTCCTGTAAATGCAGCTCTGTATACTCGGTCGAGTAATATTCTGACAGCTCGGAAGCTGTTGGCATCTGTTCATACCAAATATGACGACAGCCCTGACAAATGAGAAGCTTACGACCTTTCTTAATGATGAGGGTGCGCGGCTGGCTGCGGTTGCAAATAGGACAAAGCACGCCTGCGCTATAGCCGCGATTTGTTCCCCGACAAGATCAGATTTCTAACACCTCGGATTTGATGGATGACAGCAGCATCCTTAGCAATTACAAACTTTTGAAACATGTCTCCTTCGAAGCTCACTGGCTACTCAGGTCGGCAACTTAAGCCAATTACAGGGCGAGAATAAACTCTTCGCTCTCCCGCCACAGCAAAGGACTGTGAAAGGGATCCGCCAAGGTGTCCGTGTGCCATCGGGCTTTCAGACTTGCAAGCTCGCGGAGGTAACGCCCCTTGTTAATGCGCGACATATCATCTCCCCGTGACTTCGATTCGTGGTGGATCAGTTCCGCTTCCGTCACGACCACGTTTGTAAAGCCCGCTTTAATCAGCCTGAGGCAGAGGTCCACGTCGTTAAAGGCGACGGCAAAGGTTTCGGTATCAAATCCTCCCACAGCATCGAATGCAGATCGAGAAATAACCAGACACGCCGCGGTGACTGCACTCACCCTGCGGGTGCATAGATGCGTAAAGCCATTCCCCTCTTCATCTACGCCGATACCACGATAAACGTGGCCGGCAGCGCCGCCGACTCCGATGGCTACCCCGCAGTGCTGCACTGTACGGTCCGGATACAGCAATAGCGCGCCCACAGCTCCTATACGCGGACGAATTGCGTGCGCGACCATTCTCGCGAGCCAATCTCCACGGATCATCTCCACGTCATTATTAAGCAAGCAGAGAACCGATCCGGTCGACTGCTGGACCGCTCCGTTGTTCATTGCCGCGAAATTGAACGGTCCCGGACACGGCACAATTCGGATCCCCCGCGCTTCGAATTCGCGAAAGAGCTGAATAGTCTCGGGATCGCGGCTGTCGTTATCCGCAATGAGCACTTCCATCTCGCCAGCGTAATCGGTCTTCTCGAGGCCGGAAACGCACGCCCGCAGCAGGTCTGCCCTGTCACGCGTGGGAATCACGATCGATATGCGTGGCCATAACTCTGGCGTGGGGAGACTGAGACGAGCAGGGCGGTCGGGATCCCTTCTGCTCACGGCCTGAGGTTCCGGCCAGTATCGTCTCACGAGATCAGGCCAGCAGTCGGTGAGCGCTTGGCACCCCCCACGGTGCGAGAGCACCAGTGGGACATGATGCGGCTCCGGCAATTCCCGAGTAGCGGCGACGGATCTGACCGCCAGCTCGGATTCCCAATCAGCCGCGCTGCCGGACGAGATGAACGCGCCGCTTAAGAGAGAAAGACCATCCGTTCGATAAGCTGCCGCACCGGCCAATCCGTTGTGCACTAGGAAGTAGAGATCGTCCCAAGCCCCCTTCACCCAGGGAGACTCTCGGCGTCCCTGTCCATCCAACCGGTCTTCGTCCCAGTAGATGATCGAAGCGGTCGGATTTTGGGCGACGGTTACCAACAGAACTTCTTTCAGCGCAGAGGAGACGAGATCGCCTGCGAAGAGCAGCACAAACCAGCTGACTCCTCTATTGAGGAGCCAAGCCGAGAGCGTCCCCGGGTCTGAGAGAATGGACGGAGAGCAGGTCTCGCATGATCCCAAAGCTTGGCCATTTGTGACGACAAAGGCTCGCACTCGGGCCTCGTCCGCGCTCCGGACGGTGGCTTCCACCTTCTGCGGATCATCCACCCCGTCCGAAAGCACCACCACGGCCAACCAGTCTCGCTGCACCGACTGGTCCGTTTGCGGTCTCAGCTCCAGCCTGTCGAGATACGTGTCAATGCGGTCGCGTTCTGCCGTCCTTATCCACAGTCGATAATAACCTGCGCCTCGCGAAGCCGCGAGGCAGATGAGCCGTCGCCCCCGCAACCGCTTTCCTCGCAGCCACCAAAAGCACCCTCGGCAAGCGAGCCAAGGACTCGCGGCGAAAGCATAAGCGATAATTCGCAATGCTATGGCGTGATCATTCACCTCGGCTCTTCGAACCTGCTGCTGGAGAGCGTCACGTGATCTTTTCCGCGATCATTCGGCCGATCGGGATGGCGCTTGTAGCGGCAGGCGACGGAGCATTGCAGACGTGGAGCATACGATCAGTCTGTTTGAACAGAAAATCGTGGACTGCCGTCCCATCCGCTTGCACCACTTGGGCGCGGATTCCAGCGCGATAGGGAAGCAAGTCTGAAAGCTTGAGCTGCGGACAATATTTGCGACATTCCTGTAGGTAGGCCGCGCGGAACAGTGACCCTTTGAACTCGTGTGCCGCGTGGCCGCGATGATTCCACATCAGCTTCCAAAAACCGCCAAATGAAAGGAAGGAGGCGGTATCGGACAAATTGAAGGAAAACTTTGGATATCCCTCGCGAGCGAAGCCAAGGACCGCATTTGGACCGACCGTTATGCTGCCGTCGATCATACGAGTCAGATGCACACCAAGAAAGGGAAGCGACGGATCGGGCGCTGGATAGATTAAGTGGGAAACCACTTCGTTCAGGGTCGGCGGCAGTTTGAAGTACTCGCCTCTGAACGGAACAATTCGGAAACTAACCTCGAGCCCCGCCAGTCTAGCGAGCCTATCCGCCTGCAAACCTCCACAAACGACGAGTTGCTTGGCGCTCCAGACCGCTCCACCAGTAGAAACGCTCACACAGGAAGGCACTTCCGAAATGCTCTGAATCTCTGTGTCTAATACGATTTCAACCCCTCGGGCCGCAAGCGATTGTGCAAGCCGCGAGCAGACCTCCCGATAATCGACAATTGCGGTTTCCGGGCTCAGCAGCGCCGCGGTCCCTGAAACCGCAGGCTCCAGTTCACGAAGTTGATCGCCGTTCAGGCGCCGGAGCTTGAGTCCGTTCGCGACCGCTCGGCCGTAAAGATCGTCGATCCGCTTCTCTTCGGTCGAATTGGTAGCCACGACCAACTTGCCGCATTGCTCGTATCGGATGTTATGCGTCTGGCAGAAAGCGATCGTGGCATGCAGGCCAGCCCGGCACAGGCTGGCTTTCAAGCTGCCCGGTGCGTAATAGATTCCAGCATGGATCACGCCGCTATTGTGCCCGGATTGATGGGTGGCGAGCTGCCTCTCCTTGTCGAAGATGAGAATCCCAGCTCCTGGCCTTCGCTCTAACAGAGCGTGGGCAGTGGCGAGGCCGACTATGCCGCCGCCGATTATGCAGAAGTCGTAAACCATTCTCGTTCCCGGCCGTGCCAGTTCAGCGGCAAGTTTTGCGTTTCAATCTCGAGCAAGGCGGCCGACTAGTCGATACCCAGCGGCCGCCCCTCCGCAGCGCCGTGAGTGAGGTAATGCCGCAACGGATCCACGCCTGCGCTCTGGACGTCAGGATTGGCTGCGAGATACGCGCGACCGTCGAACAGTCGCTCGCGTTCAAGCGTTCGTTTTATCGTCTTCAGCTGCCAACGCCAAGGCACCATCCAGCCGAACCACTTGAGGGCGCCGCCTTTGGCACCGCGCTGCCGCAGAACGTCGGCTATCGCCCCCAGTCTCTCAGTACTTCTTCCCAGCCTCCGAGCTGCTGCGCTCTCGGTGGAAAGCATCCGCGTGAGCGTTACAATTTCGCGCGTTTTTTCTGCGTTACTCTCGCGCAATTGGTCGATCTCGGAGCGCGCGACACTTCGGAAATGATCCAAGTCTGTCCTCAGGGAATCAGCTTCGTGCCTGGCGTCCTCGAGCGACCGCGCCTTCTCGGCAGCATCCTCGCGCAATTGGTCGATCTCGGAACGCGCGACACTTCGGATATGATCCAAGTCTGTCCTCAGGGAATCGGCTTCGTGCCTGGCGTCCTCGAGCGACCGCGCCTTCTCGGCAGCATCCTCGCGCAGTTGGGCGAGCTCTGTTCGCGCTGCGTTCCTGAACATCTCGAGTTCGTCCCGCATCGCAGTGGCTTCGCGCCTCGCCTCATTTAGCAGTTGCTCGGTCTCATCCACTTCCGCTCTGCGCTGCGCAATTTCGCTTTCAAGATGAGAGATCCGGCCTTTCAGGGCCGCCTCGGTCTGCTTCGCCGCCACTTCAGCTTGAGTTGCAGTGACGTCAGCACATTGCAACTTAGACTGAAGCGCCTTCAACTCCTGTTCCAATTCGGTTAGGCGAGCGCTCTTGGCAGCTGCGCTTTGCGCAAGCCCGACGAAAACGGGAGCAGCTTCGTCGAATGCTTCCCCGACCGCCTCCAGGATTGCGAGACCCTCGGAGGTTTCCCCGCTGGAAGCGTACTCATTGAGCACTTGCTGAATGGCGACGACCCAATCGGCTGTGGCCTCGAGTTGGCTATTTGCGGTAGGTTCGGTCGCGCCACGCAAATCGCGAAATTGCTTCAGCCGAGCTTGTTCCGCCGCCAAGGTTGCCCGAACATCCCGGGGTAAAACCAAGCTAAGCGACTCGGCCGCCGATACGATCGTTCCGACAGTGTCGTCTCGAAGCTGTGCGGTCGTCGCAAAGGCTCGGAGTCTTCCTCGAGAGTTCGCTTCCGCTTCCAACGCGGTTCGCAGCCAGATCAGGTGACCGATGCTCGCGTCGATCCCCAATTGATTATGAAGTTGCTGCGCAAGCTCCCCGGGGTCGCTCAAAACGAAAAAGTAGCGGGGTATCACGCCTACGCGATCGAAAACCGCATTCCAGAACGGCAACAGCCGGGCCATCGACCGATCCTGCATCACAAAGAGGTATGATTTCCCGAACTCCGCCTGAAGCAACTCGATGGCTCGATCTAGAAATTCGGCAGCTTTGGGCGAGGCGAGCCACCGCCTGTTAAACGGCCTCCAATCATTCGCCGAGGCACCCGACGATGTCAGCAGATCATCGTTGAACGCACTGATCCTGGTCGGATCCTCACCAGTGGACGATGCTATGTCGCAGCCTAGCGTTGACAGCAGATCAGCGATTGCAGGCGCCGCGCCGCCGCTGCAGAGCAAAACGATCGCAGTTCTGCTGGATGCATCTTCTTCACCAATTTCAGATTGAATCATACCGCTCTTCACCGGTTCCAATTTTGTGTTCGCGCGAAGCTGGTCACCTGCACGCTTCCCTATAACTTAGACGCTTGCATTCGGACTACCTATCGCCGCACCACAGAGCCCGGATACCAATATCTTTACGAGGGTCAGGAAAATCGTCCAGATTTGGCCGCCGATTTCCTAGAGAGCTGCGTATACGCCGAGGGCCTCGCCCACATCTGTGAAGACCGTGCCCTGCCCATCCTGGAGCACCACTGCGGATTCGCAATAATCGCGAACGACCTCCGCGCTATGAGAAGCGATGATCAAGGCCCGGTCGCGCCTCTTCTCGAAGAGCTCGTAATGGCACTTCTTCTGAAAATTAGCGTCGCCGACCATGATTACTTCGTCAATTAGATAGCAATCGAACTCGATGGCCAACGAAAGTGCAAAGGCCAAGCGGGCCCGCATTCCGGAGGAATAGGTCTTCACCGGCATCCTGAGTTGCGGCCCAAGCTCGGTGAATTCTTCCACGAACTCACGAATTTCGCTGTATTCGTGACCGTAAATCCGTGAGATGAATCGGGCATTGTCGTAGCCCGTGAGGCTGCCGTGGAAACCTCCGCCGAATCCAAGTGGCCATGACACGCTCCGTTGACGCACTATTTTGCCCGAAGTGGGCATCTCTACACCGCCAATGAGCTTGATCAGGGTCGTCTTGCCGGCGCCGTTTCGGCCCAGGAAACCGATGTGCGCACCAGGCTTCACCTGGAGATCGATACCCTTAAGCACCTGCTTACGCCCATGGCCCATCGGGTAGGATTTCGTGACACCCTCGCAGAAGATCATTCGACCACCAGGTTACGCCTGATCCGACGGCACATCGAAAGGCCGATCAACAACAGCACCCCCGACGAGACCAGAGGCACTGAAATGTCCCATTTCGCGTTTACGCTCGGACCGAAAATTCCAAAACGCACCAACTCCATAGCGTGAACGAACGGGGAGTAATAAACTACCTTTTGTGCCGCGGGAGCGAGCCATGAGGTCATGTTGAATGTGCCCGCGAAAGGAATCATGATGTAGGTTGTGATGGGAATAAGTTTTTCCAGTACCTCGGAAAGCTCGGAAAGAGGCGCCAGCACTAGACACACCGAAAATGTAAAGAGGCAGTATAGAAACCAGCCTTCGATCAGCGCTCCGAGGTCCGCTGGAAAAGGGAATTGGCCGAGAGCGCCGAGAATGCAGGCGATGAACACAAATGCCATCATCCCGCCAATCATCTCGATAAGGAATCTCACCAGTATAAAGTCTACAATCTTGATCTGCCGATGATACATTAGGCTGCCATTGACGCTGAACACACGGACCGAACGATTCACCGCATGGCGAAAAAGGACCAGCGGGATATACCCGCTCGCGACGAACGCGAAAATGTTGATTCCATGCTCCTCGGGACCCTTCATGAACCGCCACATGACACCGACGAGACCCGCAAACAGCAGCGGTTCGACCATCATCCATAAAAAGCCAATATTTTCCCGGCCAAAGCGGGTTAGGAGCTCACGGACCATCAGCGCGCCGATGACGCGCCGCTGAATTTGCCAACCTTCCGCAAAGCTGCTCACGGTGTCACTTCTCGGGTGAATGCTCGAGAATGCCAACCACGGTCATCCAGCCAATGAGATAGAGACAAAGAGATGTCGCGAACACGATGAAGATGCGCCGCAATCGGTGCGGCAGTTCTGGTTCATCGGGTTTGCTTGGGTCGACAACCCGCTCAAGATAGAATTGTTGCTTCTCCGCCTCGGTTCGGGCCTGTTCGAGTGATGCATCAGCGGCGGTTAGCATCTGGGTAGCGAATTCCTGTTCCACGCTCAGCTTCTCGTAAGTGCCGAGCTTCGAAGCGATGCCGGTTGGAGTTCCGACCGCGCGGCCGTTCTGCGCAGCAATTTGACGCGAAATGGCGACAATTCGGTTGCGTAGCGCGGGAATGGAAGGATTACGCGGAGTCACGTGTTCCATCAGCTGCAGTTGCGCCTGGAGAGACGCCTGCTCCCCCATCAGCTTGTTCGAAATTTCCAGTACACCAGCTGCCTGTTTCGACGGATCGATCAAGTCCTGCTGATTTTGATAAGCACTGAGCGCGACCCGCGCGTTGCGAACCCGCTGTTCAGCCTGTGCGACTCGTTCTTCGGCTTCGGCAACCTGTCGCCCCTCAGCCCGCAAGTTCAAGCGGTTTACCAAGTCTTCGCTCAAATCGAGAAGTCTTGAATTGATCCGATACGCATCTTCGGGCGTAAAGGCTTCAACTTGGACTTGGGCCAGCCCACTTTCAGAATCAAGGTTCGCTCCAACCATTGACGAATAGTATCGGTAGAAGCTCTCGAATGAGCCGTTGCTGAAGGGGCCAGGAAACCGGCTTAAGAAATCCGCTCCACGATCTGAATATCTCGCCCGAATGTTAATCTGTTCCTGCAAGTCTCTCAGCGCATTCCTTGATCGGATATATTCAAGAACCTCTTTGGTCTGCTCTTGACCGCTGGAGAGGCCAGAGGTCTGCACTAGGTTGGCCAGAGAAAGCGATGGTACGCTCTTTTGGCTTGGCGATTTAATAACAAAGCTCGATTGTGACACATAGATAGGTGACGCGATCAAGCCGTAATACACAGCAGCCATTAGCGTGGGTACGCCCACGAATAGCAAGATCCAACGGTACCTCCACACCGCGTTTTCGCGACGGGATTTCCGCACCACTTGGCGCAGAGTCTCGTGATCGATCGTACCAACGTTCATTCAGTGCCTCTTGGCAGCCACGTTAACGCTTTTTGGTCAACCAGAGCAGTCGTGAGCACCATCGAGAGTGCGGCAAAAAAGACCGCGTATCAATGGTCTACCGTCGGTCCGCCAAGGCAGGTGGGAAAATATATGGCCGCATTTCAAACGGCTAGTGAACGAAACGTCTTCCGAGATCAAGTGCGGTTTCAGCCTGGCGGGCTTGTCTCTTTACCGACTGCACGCGCGCAATCGACTGCATGTGATGCCGCTTCAATGCGATTTCCGAAGAGTCCTGCCGAGTTTCGTACCTTGCCACGTTCGCGGGAGCTATCTTCGCTTAAGAGGCTACCTTTGCTTAAGAAGCTCGGCGCGCCGCCGATTCATGCCCGCAAGCCATTTCAGGCGCGGTAGCGGCGCTAGGCGCAATCTCGATCAACAACACGGTGCAGAGGAAGTGCGCCATGTTGCGTTGCGGCAACACCAAATATCAAATTTGCACGGAGCGAGCAGTCTTGCTGGATCATTCCGCAAGTCTACAGTGCAGCTTGATCAATAGCTAAACCGCTGATGTGTGGACAAGAACGGCGGATCGGGGAGAAAAGCTCCGCACTTGATCAGTTTCGCTTTGGAAACAAATTCGCTGCTGGTATTGGGAACTCACGTACCGGTTCGGATTTATGCGAACGGGCGGACTTCGTTGAAGTAAACTCAGGCTTGCCTAAGAACGATTAACG
>Ga0157369_10001778_pt1 | contig 26099 bp, 26 predicted proteins | sample C25metaG_FD_113461 | JGI IMG/M metagenome (GOLD analysis project Ga0157369, IMG submission 113461) | Corn rhizosphere microbial communities from Kellogg Biological Station, Michigan, USA - C2-5 metaG | ecosystem: Host-associated > Plants > Roots > Rhizosphere > Soil | place: USA: Michigan... | reverse complement strand
TTGAGGGAGTCAGAACCTCTCCCCGGACCTCGTGCAGCATTTCACGAAGAGGTAACAGTGGTTCCACCCCCGACAACTGACGCGACATCAAGCGATGCGACAGAACTACGTTGACCGCTGCGCTCAAGTTCAAACAGAAGTGCGCCGGAATGTGTACGAATCGATGGCATAGGCCCCGAATGACTTGCGGCACCTTGCCGTCTTCCGGTCCGAACACGTACACCGCATTCTCGGGGTGCACGAAGGTTGTCAGCGCTTCGCTATTTTCGAAGACCTCCACACAAACGGGTGTGACTTCCCCAAACAGGTCGAATGGCCGCGCGTGATTTATGAAACGCACACTCTTGTATCCCTTCATTCGTTCCTCGCGAGGAAGCCGGTCGCATTTCGAAAGCTCGATCCGCGAGCCCGTCCAAATCAGCGATTCGAATCCAAAACAGGAACACGCACGGATCGTGGCTCCCAGGTTGTGCGGGAACTTCGGGTCAATCAATACAATTCCTGGCGCGGTCAACATTTTGCCCTCGCAGTCAAGTAACCTGATCAGGGCGCAAGCGCCACCTCAGGGCTTTCGCCCATGGGGATTCGAACCCGCAGCCCCGAAGGGCAACTTCATCCGAAGAAGTATTCGTGGCCAATCACCACTGAACAGGTAGTCAGTGCTGGGAAATTGAGCGGCAGCGACTTAGTCGATAGTCGAAGAAACCGCGACCTTCATCACCCAGCTAAGTTCTCAATTGTGCGGAAAGAGCGCCGAGGATCGGTTAGCGCGACCGGAGTGACGCCCTATCGCAACTCAGTCGAGTAGTCGGCTGATGTTGCCCGCTTAGCGATTTGCTTTCAAAATCCACCAATGTGGGGCGTCCTTTCGTAAGAAGATCTCCTAACATGGCATGACTTCACATTTTTTGCAACAGGAAAGTTTGTCAGAGCGCGCTTTCCTCAAGCGCTCTGCCGATTGCTGCAGCTATATCTGTAAGTGTCTGTTCCCGACTATCGCGGTTCTATAGCTGCTCTAAGAAATCGCATCGTGGCCGACTCGACGCGGCAAAAACAAGTGGAACGAATTGCTCAGCGCCTAACCAGCAGAGCGAACCTTGGAAACAGGAAGTGTCCCGAGACATCGTCGATGATGTTGACCTGACAGATGTAAAATCCGGGCTTTAGAGAATTGAGAGGAACATCTAACTGGAATACCGCGGCGTCGCGTTCGTGCGCATTTGCGCCCGAGACCTCAACCAGGGAGCTTTCATAGGCCTTCACGGCACCCTGAAAGAAGGACACGTTGCTCAGTAGATGCATGCCTGGTTTGCCATCCCGGATTGCAGAAGGTTCCCTCAGGTGGCCGGGATCATAGATTTCGTAATACAGGAGCAAGTGCTGTGCCACGGAAAAAACATGGGTCACGTTCGGAATGATTTCCGCGCCGTCGTGAATCAAAGGATTGGGATTATTGCCCTTAGTTTTTGCCGGCTGCGTTTGGCTAGCCAGGACTACAGAACTCATTCTTAGGGGCGCCGTCTTTAGATCGGGCACGTTGAGATCGGTCTCAAATCAGCCCATCCGACCGGTCTGATTTTCGCGGACCACGAATTTCAAATGGTATTTCCCCGCAGGCAGAAGGAGCACGGTGTTGTACTGAACATTCTTGCGCCGAACCTCGGCAGAGGCATTGACTGCGAGTTTCACCGTGTCGCGAATGTTGCTCACTGCCGTTTGTCTGGCGTCAAGCGCAATGCCAATTACGGCAAGGGCTGCTTTGTCGCGGTCGCTGCTGCGAGTGAAGGGAATTTCTGAACCGGGGACAACCAGCGAAACTGGAATCGCGAATCTATTACCCTGCCAACGGAAGTACGCTAACCCCATGTAAAGAGGGAGATCGGTCGCTGGCAATTCGGATGCAAGCTCACCCTCGAGCCGTCGCTCGCGGTCGTCGCCGTTCGCATGTCTATAGTCGGCCGGGGCATAGTAACCCCGGCGGTATTGTATCTTCAGGTCGCCGCGTTTTAGCCTGACGGTAATCCGCCGGTAACGGTAATTCCCAGACTTCCGGCCACATTCTGACTGAAGGCATATAGATTTTGCGTACGTGTGCGGCTGCGATTGAAATCAAAACGCACGATGTTGGTCACTCGTCCAAAGCTGCGCGCGTAGGAGATTGGCACATCGAAACTTCTCGCGCCGGCCGCGCCTCCTAGGCTTGGAAAGGGATTGGTTAGATTCGCGTCGGCATTATGAAAGTGAAGCCCGAAGGCCAAAGTATTACGTTGGCCGAACCGGCCCCGTCCACGTTGTGGAGCCGCGCCGAAGTTCCGGTTCACCCGGATATTGAGATCATCGCTATTGTTCGTCGACGCGGTGACGTAATGAAAGTTCTGGAAAGTGCCGGGCAAGTTTGGCTGGGGGATGTATTGCAATAATCCTTGTGCGACCGGATTGATCGAGGGAATCGTGTTGTTGGCAAAAGGCGTGTTGGTTGCAGGGTTGAAAATTTGCACGGGCTGCCCTGCATTTAAGTCCGACGGGTAGATCGTCTTGGAGAAATTTCCTTGACGCTCGAGCAAAGTCGGCACCGTCGAGAATTGATCAAACGGCGATTCACCGCGGCGGCCGTTGTAGTTCACAAAGTAAAAAGTTTTCTGGCCACCATGGTAGATCTTCGGAATATTTAGCGGTCCGCCGACGGACCCTCCAAAGCTGTGCAGTACGTACTCCGGGTTCGCGGCTGGTTCACCTCCGAGGGCGTACGGCGTAGCATTCAGCGCTGAGTCTCCGACGCCGTAATATATGGGCCCGTGGGGGCGATTCACATCCAAACCTCGCCTGCCGGATCTTCTCCCCCCGCCTGTTCCGAAACCGCCGCCCAGACTTCCTGGACCGCCAAAACCACCGCCTCCGAAGCCGCCGCCAGCGCCCAGAGCATCCGGCAGAGGGTTCTCTCCGAATTGTTGCTGAAATTCCGTTCCGTTCATCGCAGGACCAGAATTCACGCTGTTTCCGAGGATAGAAATCGATTCGGTTGCGCCGGCCTCAACCATCCCAGGAACCGGCAAGCCCTCCGGGACGAGTGCGGCTGCGCCCGATTCGCCGGTGGTGTCTTGGCCACTTTCATTTTGCATTACGGATAGACTTTGAAACCCAGATCTGTTCCTGAGGTTTGGCCGGTGGGTTGCGGCACTCTCAGGGTGTTCGGAGGGAGTTGTGGGGGTGTGCACCCGCGACGCGAGGACCAACTCGAGATTGACGGCTGCATCGCGGACATTTGCATTCAGCAGGACCCCTTGTTTTGCCGGAGAAAATGCGATCATCTGAGTGCTGATGACAAAATGACCAAAGCTATGCACACGTAGTTCGTACCTGCCATCCACGTTCGTCCACGCGGTGGCTTTTTCGTTTGTCGATTCATTTGTCGCCGTGACCGTAACGCCCGGAACGGGTATGTTCCCGGACTTCACCATCCCGCGGATCGTTCCTTCCGGGGAGGGGGGGATTGGCAGCTTGAGCATGTAGAGGAACAGAATTTGCCAGGAGCAAGCAGGCGAGGATGATCCCGCTGCCCACGGTGCGTTTTCTTGCTCTGAAAGCGCGTGGGGGTATACATCCAATTTCGGCTGCACATCCAGAGAGCCGGTGTACGAACTCAAGAGCGTGTTGCATTCGCAAAAGAGGGCCGCTGCGGCGGCCCTAGGCAAATTCAAATCGTTTTTACTGAGGAGGTGGAGCCTTGTCCTTGCTGTTGTTTCCCCGTTGTTCACGCCGCTGCTCCATTTGCTGCTGCATCTCGCTGAACTTCTTGGCTTGGTCGGAATTGAGAGTGCCCTTGATTTGAGTGGTTGTGTTCTCGTGGATTTCCCGCATCTTCGACCACCGGTCATCACGCGACAAACTGGGAATCGGAGTGCATCGCCTCGATTTGCTTCTGTTCATCTTGAAGGATGGAGAGCACTTTGCCTTTCTGCTCGTCGCTTAAGTCAAAGCCTTCGTCAATCGTTCCGATCGGTCCTCCGGACTCATCATGTGCCCGTGGCGATGATCACCTCCCTCACCTCGACCCCCTTCTTGTGCCGGCGTCGATACCGCCGCACCCAACAACCCGATGGCTAGGACGGCATAAGCGGCCTTCATCAATGGTTTGACTGTCATCTCATCTCTCCTTGCGGTTCCCTGGTTGCACAAGCCATCCGTATTTCAGTCGCCTGACCTGGACGCTGAGCGGTGCTGCTGTGGGCCCCCAATATCCTAAGTTCTGGCTTTACAACATCATCTCCATGCCCTGCAACACGTCAGAATTGGTAAAGCAACGTAAATGTTCGTAAGATGCCGCGAACTTTTCAAACAACAGTTCGTCCCAAGGCTCGCATACAAAACGGTTTGCCCCTTCAATGTTGCCGGCCCATCGGCCGTACGCGAAGAAACAGTACTACGCCGACAGGACGGCCTCCGTACTGTGCTTTAAGAGCGTCCGGGGTTGAGTAAATAGTCAGCTGTGCACCTGGCGCGATCGCTAGGTGCGGAAGCATGAAATTGCGGTCGTATCCGGCCGTATAGGCTTGGGCGCGACCAATAATGCTCTCCTTGAAGTTCGGCGGTTCAGGAATGTTCCGCAAGAGCAATTCGTTCGTGCGGTCAACGTTTTCGATGCGTGCCCAGACGTAGTTCTGTTCTGCAAATCGCAAAGTGGTTTCCGCCAGATAGCCGTTCCACGCCAAGCCATCCGAATTGTGATTGCGGCCCCAAAGCAGGGTGCTAGCCCAATTCCCGCGACCGATCGGACGGTTATACATCACTGACGCAGTCACGCGGTCAACATCTTCGTTCGGATGCAGGGCTTCAGGACTAGTCAAATGCGCGAACGAGCATTGCCCGCTCCAATTCGGGGCCGGGTTTAAGGTAGCTCGAATCGACCACGAGTCGATCCTTCCTGAGTCAATGTCCCATCGGAACTCGTCCGGCTCGCGACCGTGAAATCCCGATGCTTCGAAGCGGGCAATCCTATAAGTGAGGCCGGTCGTGATGACATCGTCGGCGACATGCGTCGAGTCTTCCAAATGGTGCCCAAGCGGGGCAAGCGGATCTTCCGAAGCTGAGGCGCGATGCGGATATGCAGTCGGGCCCATCGCCGGTTCGCCCACGGGCGCAATGTAAAAAGAAAAAAGACCGTTCTCTCCCAACTTCAAATCGTACAAAGCCGCCAGTTCCATAAGGAAATCATGCGGGTGTTGGCCATCCACAATGGGTTTGCCAAAAGCAGTTTCGCCCTGCTGGAAAACTTCGGGATAATACTGCCCGCTCACAGTTCCCGGCTCAAAGCTCAGCATCAGGCGGGCGGTGAACGTCCCCGGCCCTAGTTCGCGTTGGGCCATGGGCATGAACCAATTAGTCGAAAAGACTTTGTCTGAACCACGCGAGCCACTTTGCTGCAAAACGTTTAGGAAGGCTTCACCATGAAACATCAACATCCAATCGCGTTTCATCGTCATGAGCATCGGCATAGGCGTCGAGTTTGGCTCGGCGCTCGTACCCGATGTGGCGTGTTGGGTGATAGTCGCGATAAATGTGGTTGGTTTTGGTCTCATGCTTCCATGCACGTGTTGTGGGTTCGCCTGTCGTTCCGACGGCGGCGACTTCGGCGAGGGCATCTGCATTCCGGGCATCTGCTGTTGTGAACCTTGGCTTACCGGGAGTTGCTGTCCCCGGGTGCGAAAAGGACCTGCAAAGAGCAATAGGGCACAAACGTAAACGGTCTTTCTGCCTGACATTCCATTCCTCGGGAATTAGTTGAGTGTTTTAGCGAACCATGGCATTCGAGCCGACACGTTCGTGCGGCACGCGCAACAATGACGAGGATAGAAGATCAGATTCGAAGGACAAGAGGACGTGAGGGAGGAGAATCGTTTTCGCCGCTTCCAGAACTGGTCGCGTGCACAGGTTGTATGGCTACAAAAGCGCTGGCATATTCAGTGCAAGCCATGACATCCACAGGGGTGGAAGCAACCGGGGTTGCAGCCGGGATGTGATCACCGGTGTGGCAGCACCGATGGGGAGGACTGGGCAAGTGACGATGGCCGTGACAATTTTCCGGCATAGTCGTCTGAGTAGAAATGATGTTGCCCGCCAGCGATCCAGAGCAGGGCAAGGGAACCCCAAATCCTAGCATCAGGATCAAGGCAAACGCCGTGAGGGGCTTTGAGCTCTGCATCAGCCGAACCAACTATGATTCTACAGCGGATTATTTGAACGCTTCGGCAAGCGAGGCACGGCGACGATCGTTCACTCGCCTACGACGGTTACGACCGAGCGATCCGGTCTGTTCCACGCCGCCGCGCCCTGGTGTTTCAGCTGGTGCGCGGAGTCTTCCCAGGTCAACGTCGTGAGGAAGCCGCCGCCATTCTCGTAGGCATAGGTTTTCCCGTCGTCCTCAAAAAGCGTAAAGCTACCATTCGCTCCCGGATACACCCGTACGGAAGCGATGGTTTGCGGCTGCTGCGCGCTTTGCACTTCTGATCCAAGCGGTACGATGCTTCCCGCTCTTACAAACAGCGGCAATATATCAATCGGGGCATTCACCGTAATCGCTTGGCCGCCATGCAAGCGCTCATTGGTCCAGAAGTTGTACCAGTCACAACCGGCTGGCAGATACACCGTCCTATTCGTCGCACCCTGTTCCGTCACCGGGGCTACGAGGAAAGCCGGGCCGTACATGAATTCATCGGGAATATTTAATGCCTTGGGGTCACCCGGAAAATCCATGAACAGAGCCCGCATGTAGGGTGCGCCCGTCTGGTAGCTGTGATATGCAACGGAATATGTGTATGGAAGAAGCTGGTAGCGGAGCTTGAGGTACTTCGTCAAAATGGGTTCAGCCTGCTTGCCGTAAGACCACACCTCATTGTGATTTCTCTCTCCGTGGGCACGCATCACCGGGTGAAACGTGCCCCATTCAAACCACCGCACAAACAGCTCTGGGTAGTCCTCATAGTTCCCAATCGTGGCCCGCACGTCGGAGCCTTCGATCAGCGGTTTGTGTTCGGCGTGGTAGTCCCCGGGAATTGCCGGCGAGAAAAACCCAGCAATATCTGTATCCCAATAAGGCATACCGCTCGCGGTGAAATTCAGCCCTGCGGGGATCGAGCGTTTGAGCATGTCCCAAGTTGAAACGATGTCACTCGACCAGAAGACGGTACCGTTGCGCTGTGCACCCAGGTAAGCGGCGCGCGAAAGAATCATCACCCTCCGGTTGTCTCCAAAATCCCGCCGGAAGCCTTCATAGACGGACGCGGTGTGAAACAGGGGAAAGACGTTGTAAAAACGCGTCCCCGAACCAACCCAGAACATGTCGTTCGCCGGATCAATGTCGGGCTCAGTTTCGTCCAGCCACAGGTAGTCAAATCCATATGGCTTTACGTATCGGTCGCGAATTTTCTCCCACCACCACTTCGCCGCCTCAGGATTCGTTGTATCGAGATTCGGGCCGATAACATCCTTGGTCCATCCCATGTCCGGCTTTCCATCCGGTGTATGGATCAGCCAGCCATTCTTGAGGAGCATATCGTAGAACTGGGTGCCCGGCGCGAAGTGCGGCCATACGCTCAACAGGGTTGTTACATTCATCGCGTGCAGTTGACGATTCATCGTGGCGGGATCCGGCCAACGTTTTGGGTCAAGATCCATTTCGCCCTGCCTGGTCATGTTCAGGAAGTCCACCACAACCACGTCGAGCGGAACTCCCCTATCACGATAGCCTTTTGCCACATCCAGAATTTGTTCTTGCGTCGGATAGATTGCCTTGCTCTGGATGTATCCATACGTCGTACGCGGAAGCAGGTGAGTCGCACCTGTGAGAAGACGGTAACCCTGGTAAATCTCGTCGCTGGTCTCGCCCGCGATTACAAAATACGACACGCGGTCTCCCACATCCGATGACCACACGTTGCGATTGTTGAATCCAAGATCCACCGTTGTTTTCGATGGATTGTCCCAAATAAGTCCATAACCGCGAGTCGAAACCATGAACGGGACACAGACGTCTTCGCCGCCGATTGCGCCGTAATCATGCCAGCAGCGAATCTGGTGATCGCGGAGGTCCATCCATCCCTTCTGTTGCTGACCCAATCCGTAGTAGTGCTCGTCGGTCGGCGAATCAAATGTGGCCGTAACTCGATAGCTTTTCGCGCCCGCTTGTCCCCCTTCCGCATGCTCTGGCGTCATCATCCAGCTACGCATGTGCACCAGGATCCTGCCAGCGGTCGTTGTCACCTGCAGCGCATCATTATGCGGCCCGCGATCTGCTCCACCTCCGAAGTACTCGTCGCGCAGCTGATTATTGAGGTCGTCCAGAGGCATCGGTCGAGGTCGCTGTTCCTCCGAGAGGTCCCCTGGGGCTACACGTACCACCAGTCGCGCTGATCGGAACACGTCGCCGCCTTCGGAATCCCGCTCGCGCGTCCACCCTGAGGCTGACGGCGTTGCCACAAATCCAAATCCCGGAGTCCCGGTCGCACCGGCCGTGTCGGTGCTCAGGGTCACACGCAGAATGTTTGGGGCATAGGGCTCGAGCGAAATCACGCGGCCATCCCGCTCCAGCACCAGGGGACCGCTCTGGGCAACTGCTGCCATTCCCAACAATACGATTACGACTGCCGCTCCCAAACCGCCCGTGAATGACTTCCGCCCCAATCGATTGCTCATGCTCCGCCTCTCAGCCGGCATTAGGAGTTCAACCAGCATGCATGTCTCCCCGGCAATCGCTTGGCTGCGACAAACATCAGGCAGATTCGTGTCTGATGTCGCAGCCGCGCGCTCAACCAGCCCTGACTATCATGTCATCCCGAGAACGAATATTCACAAAGGGAGGGGGCCGGGGAACATCGATGCTAAATAGAAGAAGGTAAGGCCCGTCTTGTTCAAATGGGCCGCGATTGAAGAACGCATTGGAAATGATAGGCGCGGTTTAAGGAATTTCAGAGTGCCGATCGGCGCTTCATTCCAAGAACGCGCGAGGTGCGGACGTCGTGCTATTTAAGGGCAACCCACCGGACCGTCGACAGATCGAGCCATCGGTTCAAGCGGCGAAAGAAGGGAAGTCGACCCGCTGCATGGGATGTAAGAATCCTGCAACCTTCGCTGCTGACGAGTCTGCCCGGAAAAGTCGAAGAAAACGACTAGATCACCCGGACGCCACCAGATGAGCCGCCGATCACAATGATGTCCCTGTCGCCGCGGACTTCGCACGCTTCAGATCGTCGAAAACGCGAAGCGATAGCTTAGTCCGGCTCTCTGCGGATCTTTTTCCGGGCACGCTTTCTCGCCAGAGCTTGTTTTACACGGCGCTTGGCACCGGGCTTCAAATAGAAGGAGTGACGCTTTACTTCCTTAATGATGTCTTCCGTCTGCACCTTCCGCTTAAAGCGCCGCAAAGCACTTTCAATGGACTCACCTTCTTGCAGTCGAACTTCTGCCAACGAAACACCTCCACACAACATTTGAATACTTAACCTTACCCTATCGTGATACTAGAAAACCACTTTTTCAGCACGGGCCGGGCGTCAATTTCAAGTCCGGGCACAGGCGAAAAACTGGTCTGGTATACTGTTTATGAAGCTTTGTACGGTTTGCTTGTTCATGCGGGATCCTCTCTTTCGGGTCAGCCTCACCTCCGCCTTTCCTGCCTTCCGATAAATTCAGAGCCCAAGCTAAATGGAACGTGAGCGGCATGGGAACTCCTGTGTGAGTGACAATAGGCCCCTCCAGAAGGAAACAAATTCGAATGACCACTTTTAGAGAACTGCCGCTTTCTGCTGTCCTGCAGCAGAAGCTGGCAGCATCCCAATTCACAAACTTAACCCCAATCCAGGCGCAGGCAATAGCTCCCGCCCTCGAAGGCAAAGACATCATCGGAACCGCCCAAACCGGCACCGGCAAAACACTGGCATTTCTAATTCCGGTGATCGAGATGCTGAATCGTGACGCCTTGCCACTGCCGAGTGCGCTCGTGCTTCTGCCTACACGGGAGCTCGCGATCCAAGTGGAGGAGCAATATGAGCAGCTGCGGGGCAAGCGCCTCGAGAAAGCAGCTTTGATCGTTGGGGGGCTTCCCGAGAAGAAGCAGATTCAGGCGCTCCGCAACGGATCGCGCCTAATTATTGCAACCCCGGGACGTCTGCAGGACTTTATTGACCGCAAGCTAATCAATCTGCGCGGGGCAAAAGTTCTCGTGCTCGATGAGGCGGACCGGATGCTGGACATGGGCTTTCTTCCCGCAATCCGGCGCATTGTGGCGGTACTGCCCGACAATCGGCAGACGCTGTGTTTCTCGGCGACCATGGAACAGTCGGTTGCCCGGCTGGTGAAAGAGTACACTCGCCAACCATTGCGCATCGCTCTGGGCTCGGTTCTAAAGCCGGCGACGAGTGTCAAATTGAGAGCCTACGAGGCCCGTCCCCAGCAGAAGATGGAATCGCTTCGCGAACTACTGGGCACGGAGGTAGGACAAACCCTGATCTTTACCCGCACGAAACGGGGCACTGAACGCGTCGCTCGGGAGCTCATTCGTGAAGGCTTCAGCGCGGCGATGATCCATGGAGATCGCTCCCAGTCCCAACGCAACCACGCACTCAATGGATTCCAGGAAGGGCGATATCAAGTCCTGGTTGCAACCGATATTGCAGCGCGCGGTTTGCATGTTGACGACGTTGCTCATGTTATCAACTACGATTTGCCGACTTTGGCGGAAGACTTTATCCACCGGGTCGGACGTACTGGTCGCGCGGGATCGCAGGGCTGCGCTTCGACCATCTTCACCCCGGTCGAGATGATGGACCTAAGAGCGATTGAGCGTACTCTTCAGCTTCGAATGGAGCGCAGGCAGTTTGATCCTGCATCGTCGCTGCCGAGGCGGACGGTTCAGAACACGCTCGCCAGCCGTACACTGACTGCTCTGCCCGGCGAAGTTTTCGTTTAGCTGTAACAAAGTGGGGCCACACTTTGAATGGCGGCACTTCATCACGTGCTGAAATGTATTTTCGTCGCGCAAACCTCGCAAACGGATTTTTGCTCTTCTCCTTCAACCAGCCAGGGCAAGGATATGCAAACGAAATTCCGAAAAATGGAACTACTTGCATTTTCTTGCGCATCTTCTACTTTCCTGGTGTATGCTGCTGGCGTTTTTTGGGTGTGATCTCCTTCCGTGGGCTGATCTTAAACAGAAAAGGAGAGTAAGAAAATGCCGCAAACCTCGTCGGTTGCGATCCCCCGCTTTCTGCGTCTTTTCCCAGTCCTTGTTTTTCTGCTGGCAGTTACTCCGCTCAGCGCAACTGGATGGCACACCAATGCAACCCAAATCGTGAATCCTTCCGGTGGTACCTACGCGTTCAGCGGCGTCAACTGGTACGGTGCCGAAACCACAGCGTTCACTCCCAGCGGCCTCTGGGCACAGGACTACAAATTCATCCTGAACGAAATTAAGCAGAACGGGTTCAACACTATCCGCCTGCCGTACTCGAACCAGATGTGGGAAACTGATCCGGTTCCTTCCAATCACTATGTAGGACTTTGCCCCACTTGCAAAGGCAAACATGCCCGCGACATTCTGGCGATGGTCCTGAACTACGGCGGCTCGATCGGCCTCCATTTCGTGATCGACAACCATCGCTCTGAGGCTGGCAATTCGACCGAAGCCAACGGACTCTGGTACTTCGTCAGCGGCAACAACAACTACCCGGAATCGAATTGGACGAACGACTGGGTCCACGTCATCGACTGGGTACATGGCACCGCGCAAACCCAAGGTGCGACCGACACCATCGCGGTGAATTACTTGGCATCCGACGGTTTCCCGATCGTTATCGGTTACGACCTGCGCAACGAACCTCATACGGTGTGCAGCCACAGCGGGTGCAACTACCTTGGCGGCTCGACATGGGGGTCCGGTGACGGCATTGATCCAACCGTCAACCCCAATCCCAATCCGTTCTCAGTCACATGCGTTTCAGGTTCAACTTGCCACGACTGGCGCCTTGCGGCAGAACGAGCGGGTGATGACATCCTCGGCGAAGCGAACGCCCACGGGTGGGACTTGCCGATCATTTTCGTTGAGGGGATCTCGCAATATCCGACAGCAACCGGAACACCGTCCAACGGCCCCTATGACTTCTACTGGGACGGCGGCCAGTTGCAGGGAATCAATGGCAACGCGAGCAATCCCGGCGCGCCAGTCGTTCTGAACGCGGGTGGCAATGCCAGTTCTCTCGGCACCGCGATCAGCAACCAACTCGCTTATTCCGCTCACGACTACGGCCCGAGCTTGTTTCAGCAGCCCTGGTTTACAACGGACACTTGTTACGTCAGCGGCTGCTCACCGCACAGTTTGGCCGACATATGGACGTCGCATTGGGCCTTTATCGATCTCGGGCAAATTAATCCCGTGTGGCCGGGACACAGTTCCTATCCTTGGGGCAACACCGGCGCGACCCCCTACAATTCAACCCCAGTTTGGATCGGCGAATTTGGTACGGGAACCAGCAGCAGCGACATCAATTCGAGTGGTCCTGGCTCGCAGGGACAGTGGTTCACCGACATGGTGAACTTCATCAACAGCAGCTACACCTTAACGTCCTCCAATAACCCTGGGTATACTTTGCCACCTTTGAATTGGACCTACTGGTCGATCAATGGCAATGACAGCTTCGCGATTCTGAACAGCAACTGGAATGCACTAATCCTTCCTGCCAAGGTTTACTCATTCCTCTGCTTTGACGAGCAACCGCCGTTCGCTTTGACTCATGGCACCGGCACAGGCCAATGCGGAAGTACTGGAGCGCTGCCGAACCCACAGTAAGCGCAGCCACCCTTGTAAAGGGTGGCTTTCTCGTTTGCACGCAAGACATGCGGTTTGGCATAAGGCCCCTGCATTTCTTTTCATCACTAGCCCGCAGAAAGTGAGGCCACCTATCTGGAGGCGAGCAAAAGATGCAAAGTTTTTGACCGATTACACAGTTTCGGCGACGCGTATATTTCGGATGAAAGGGTTTCCCCGCACACAGGTTTGTCGCGGTCAAACTTCCACATTGACAAGTTCTTGCCGAAGAGCTCAGAATGGCCGACTGATGCCGCTTTCGTCCAATCCGAGAGGACTTGCTTTCCAATTACCCGACTTCGGTCTCGCAAGTGTCTGTTCGAGGGGAATAGACTCAAGGAGGATTCATTTCATGAAAGTAGTACGAATCGAAATACTTGGCATGCTCCTGCTTGCGGTGCTCGGTCTAACAGTCAGCATGGCTGCGCAAGAAACACAGATGGCACCCGGCAACGAGCGAGCGATGTTCACCCGATTCCCGGGAAAGCTCCGCAGTCCGAAAAATACCATTGAAGCTGCGGCGACCCCGCTTCAAACCTGGAATGGATCGTTCACCCATCAGGGAACGACCTACAACTACAACATGGTGGGGACAGCGCCGTCGACGGGTACGTCCACAACGGTTCAAGTAGAAATCATTCCGATCAAGATTGTCATTGCCGGAAAGGGCCGGAATGGCGGAGCGACATACGATCCAGCAAAGGTTCTCTCCAACGGGAACTCGGTGACCGCTAATACCGTTCAATCGCCAGTGTTCAGCGGAATCCCGTTTACCTCGGGTGGCGTGAGCATGGGGACCACTCAATACATCGATGCCTACCAGCGGGCAAACTTTTGGGGCACGGTGCAGACTCACACCGGGTATCACCTGCTGCTGGGAGGGCCAACGGTGCTCTCAGAACAGACGCTGAGTCCTCCATCCCGTTCCGGCAAAACTGGATCCGTGTTCGGGTTTACAGCGGGATTGGTGGACATAAACTGGTTCGATTCCCAGCTCCAAGCGCTGATTACGAAATTGGGGATTACTCCGAACACCCTCCCGATCTTTTTGACTTATGACGTCTATCTGACGCAGAACGGCCAGTGCTGCATCGGGGGATATCACAGCTCGACCGGGCTGGTGAGCGCACCGCAATCTTATGCGCACGCCACATACGTAGACCATCCCACCTTCTCGCAGAACGTTTCGGCCCTTTCGCATGAAATCGGGGAATGGGCCGACGATCCGCTGGTTGTGAATATTAACGGGAATAACACGCCGTGCGGGATTCTGGAGAACGGAGATCCACTCGAAAACACTGCGAACTTCGGCGATTTTCCCTTTACGGGTAGCAACGGATTCAGTTACGAGTTGCAGGATCTGGTGACATTGCCGTACTTCGGAGCGCCGACGAGTACGTCCGTGAACAATGAATTCACGTTTCAGAGTGAATCCCTGGGAGTCTGCCAGAACGGTTCTTAGCCGTTTTCTGGCTCAAGTTAAGACCCTCCCCCTTCGGCCCGCTAGGTCAGCGGGCTTCTTTTTTGGCTTGTAGGGGATGCAAAATCAATCGGTTGCCATTGAATCCGCCGATTTATCGGATTCGTCACAGCGGCGGTGCAGGACTAGGCGCTCACAAAACTGGATCAGCGGAACTCGTTGCGGCAATGCTGCGATTCTTCGCCTCCGCCAGAGCGGTGGATGGAGGGTCTCGCGTTCTTGAGCGTTTTCTCCACGACGAAGAACACTCGATGCCCATCTTGGTTGAGGCCGGATTGGTCCACCGTGTAGTGAAGCCATTCCTCCCCTCTTGGATGGCAATGCGATTTCATCTCGGTCATCGACGGGACAAACTCTCAGCTTTCTCCTGCAGCTCCGCCCAGCGCGCAAAGAGCTTATCCAAATCATTCTGTGCCGACTCCAATTCAGCTTGAGCAGAAACGAGCTTGGGTCCGTCGCTGGCAATCGCGGGATCTTCCAGGGCGGTACGTTTGCTTTGTAGTCTCTGCTCCGCGTCGGTAATACGCTGCTCAATACCGGCATATTCTCGCGCTTCGAGGTAGGAAAGCTTCGTTTGTGTTTGAACAGGTGGAGCAATGGAGCCTGGAATAGGCGGCGATGAGGTCGTGGTCTCGTTCCGGGCGCGTCTGCGTTCTGTCTGCCAAATTTCCCATTGACCATAGTCGGCGAAGCTTTCTACCCCTCCTTGACCATCGAGGCCAAGGACGACGGTAGACACTCGATCCAAGAGGTAGCGATCATGCGTGACCAAGACGAGAGAACCACGGAATTCGAGCAGGCTCTGCTCGAGGATTTCGAGGGTAGGAATGTCGAGGTCGTTGGTGGGTTCATCGAGCAGAAGAATATCGGCCGGTTGCAGCATGAGTTGGGCAATCAACACCCGAGCGCGTTCCCCTCCGGAAAGCCGCTCCACAGGTTGGTCCAGTTGTTCGCCGCTGAACAGAAATTTGGCGGCCCAGGATGCAACATGAATCACGCGATCTTGATATAAGACTGAGTCTCCCTCGGGAGCGAGTGCGCGGCGCAGGCTCAAGCTCAGGTCGAGTTGGCGACTCTGGTCGAAATATATGATGCGCAACCAATCGGCGCGGCGAATTTCACCGCTCTTGGGAGCGACTTCGCCAAGCAGCATGCGCAACAGGGTTGTCTTGCCACTGCCATTGGGTCCGACAACGCCGATCCTCATCCTGGCGGAAACGATGAAGTTTAAGCTTTCGAACAAGGTGCGATTCCCAGCTTCGCAAGCGACCCCCTGCAGTTCGATCAATCGCTTGGTCTTTCGATCGGTTGCTGAGAAATCAATTTTCGCGGTGGCGCTGCGGGTTCTGGCATGCAGGCCGGCAAGTTCGCTCATCAGCTCGCCGGCTTTATCGATGCGGGCTTTGGATTTCCGGGTACGGGCTTTCGCTCCACGCCGAAGCCACTCAATTTCGGAGTGAACCAGGTTTTCCAAAGCCTCCTGACGCTTCGATTGAGCGTGAAGGAATTCTTGTTTTTTTTGCAAGAAGTCGGCGTAGCTCCCGTGCACGCGCAGCAGACCCTCGGGATACACCCGGTTAAGCTCGGCCATGTCGGTTACAACATTTTCGTGGAAGTACCGGTCGTGGCTTACGATCACGCAGGCAAATGGCGCCTGGCGCAGCAGATCTTCGAGCCATGCGATTCCGGCGAGGTCAAGATGATTTGTGGGCTCGTCGAGCAATAAAACATCTGGTGTCTGAACTACCGCCTCGACGATCGCCAGCCGCTTTTGCCAGCCTCCTGATAATGTAGCAGCCTCCAGTTCGAGATCCTCAAAACCTGCCCGGCCCAGGGTCTCTGCAAAGTGGGCGCCGTTTTCGGTATCGGGCGTCAGGGAGTGTTCGATCGATCTCTCGATGACGGTCCGAATGCTCACTCCAGCGAGAAACCTAGAATCCTGTTCGACGTAGCTCAGTTGGAGGCGCTTTCGTACTGCCACGTTGCCGCTGTCTGGCTGTTCCGTGCCGGCTAGAATTCGGAGCAGTGTGGATTTTCCGGAACCGTTAGGGCCGATTAGCCCAATTCGGTCAGTCCCAGAAACTGTAAAAGAGACATCCTCGAAAAGTGGCTTCGCACCAAATGCTTTCGAGATATTTTGGACGTTGATAATCGCAGGCAACGGCTACGCTCCCCGGTATTTTTGAGGTTATCAAGAAACGCATGTCTGAGGCCACGCGTCGCTCGACCGCTGGGTCCGGTCGTAAACGAGTCAAGAGCTCCGCTATTCTGCGTCTCTACCGCTCAGGCAACGCACTTTGGCGGCGGATCTGCTTATTTCACCGCTGAAACGGCGACCGGGCGTTTTTTTGGCCAGTTCAATGGGATAGGGACGCGGATGAATTCTTCCCCGCATCTTCGATGATGACGTCGGCAGCCTTCTCGCTGATCATGTAGATAGCCGTCACGATGAAATATCCCGGTATCTTCGGGAATACCGAGGCATCCACGACGCGCAGCGCTTGCGTCTTTCGAACCCGGAAGCGACTGTCAAGTACTGCCATTGGATCGTCATCAGCGCCGATCTTGTTAGTGCATGAAGCATGGTGGCCCCAAGCCTCGTTTTGAATGAAGTCCCGCAGTCTTCGTGGAGTGTCATATTGGGGACCGGGGCAGATTTCCTTGACACTTCCCAGGCTTTTGTTCATTTCGCGAACGAATTGGACTCCGTCGACGACCGCATCGAGATCTGTTCCCCGAGTGTCGCTACCCTCGGAGAAGTAATGAAACTCAATACGCGGCCACTTCGTAGGGTCTTTGGATTTTAGCGTTACGCGACCTGCTCGGTTGTTTGTGTATGCTTTTAGAACGGCCCAGGTGAATCGAGTGCGGTACCGTTCAAACAGCTGTGAATAACCGGGGACGTATCCGCGGAAGAATCCGGGGAGGCCAAAGATGTACAAGTCAGGTTCTAATCGAGTTTTCTCCGAACGTTTCAATATTCCGATCAGTGAGCCATTCGATGTGTACAGGCCCTGGCCCTTCTTCCAAAGCAGAAAGGAAGGATCAGGCGGAGTACCCTGTACAGGCAGAGCAAAGGTCGCGCCGTCCAGCAACTTGAAAGGCTTGTCAAACTCTCCGATCACTCCGACCTCGTAACGGTCTTGTAGGTTTTCGCCAACTCCAGGCAGGTTAGCTATAACGTTTATTCCAAGGTCGCGAAGTTCCTTCTCCGGCCCTACCCCGGACAGCTTGAGAAGCTGAGGACTGTTAAAAGCGCCGGCGGCGAGAATCACTTCCCGGGAGACACGGACTTGGGTCGGCTCGGCAGGTGCAGAGCCGGAACCTGACTTACGAGCCGCTGGATCAGCCTCATAAAGATGCTTACCTTGGTAGAACTCCACGCCTATCGCTTTTGGAAATAACTCGGGTGCCTGCGGGGCCTCAAATAGAATCTTGGTGGCAAGGCAATGCTTCCAGATCGTGAGGTTTGGGTGCTTTTCTGCAGTTTTCAGCAGAAGCTCTCGGGGACCATTTCGTTTTCCATTCGCGACGGCTAGGGGAGTGAAAGCCAAGCCCTCCCGCATGTCAATGCCACTACGCGAGTCATTAGGATCAAGCCGTGTCAGCAGGGCAAGAAATGGATGCTCAAGCCCGGTTCTGAGCGCAAGCTTGATTGCCTTGAAGAGGAGTTTCAGAATGGCTTTGTCTTTGAGCACCAGGTGTGGATTCGCTTCACTGGTGGTCAGCCACCCCCTAAAGCCATGGCCGTGACGCCAATCACGCCACTCCTTGCGCCGCTTGAGCAGCGCGATGATCGACCAGAAGAGTCCGTACAGAGTGTACTTAAAGCTGCCGGGACGCGCGATGTACTGGCAATTCTCAAGGCGTGCAAAATACTTGTTCATGTTGGCAGCAGTCCACGTCTCATCGCCGCATACAGCCGCTATGTAGTTCCAGTCTTGCTCCTGCGGAGTCACAGTAATCATTGCATTGTGAGCCGTACAGCCGCCCAGTGTTCCGGCACGCGGATACCAGATGCCATTTACACGACTCTTACTCACCGGATCGAGCTGGACAAACTTCGAATCCTGGCTTTGGGTGGTGTCGTCCGAATAATGGCGGACGAAGTAATCCCATTGACATTCCTCGTACTCGGTCGACAAGCCATGAAAGATCGGCACTTCATACATGAGACGACCGTTTTCGCTTTCCGAGCATGGGTCACCGCCCGCTTCCATCAGCAATACCTTGAAGCCAGCTTTCGCCAAGTTGGCCGCCAGCGGACCGCCGCCTGCGCCGGAACCGATGACAACGTATTCAAATTCCGTGTCAGCCATTCAGTATGAAAGTCAGAATCTTTTCAGAAACTCGATTAGATCCTTCTTGTCCTCATCGCTGAGAGCAGGTTCTCCATCGTATCCGGCGCCGAAGTAATGGCCGCGGTTGACGACATAATCCGGGCACTTACTTAACTCCATCAACTGAGTAGCGAGCGGGGAGAATACTCTGCGAGCCTCGTCATCGGTTGGGTTCGGACCGAGCTTTTTCAAATCGGACTTGATCTCGAGCAGAAGGTGCAAGAGTTTGCGATCGTGATTCAGTCGTCCCCACAAGTCTTTTTCTTCGGGTCTGACCATTAGGTTAGCCAGCAGACCGACAGGAGTACCCCTGGGAATCGGACCAATCTCAATGCCGCCCTCTTCGGTGTTTGGGCTTTCTCCTTCAAGTCCGCTTTTCTTAAATACACTCGGCAGCAGCCACTTGCCCCAGCCTTGGATGCCTTCGGGAACGTAACCAGAGGCTACTCGCAGGTAGCTGGTGATGGTCGTGCGATCTATCACCCCCTGGTCGTGTAGCACCGAATCTTTGTCCCGCTTTTCTGGCCACAGCATCTTTGTAATCCCGTCATCGAAATACTCCATGCGTTTTTGCACTGTCGGCTCGGGATTGTAGTCGTAGTCGTACTTACCACGTTTGGGTTCGCTGCTCTTACCCACACTATTGTTAAGCAGAAATGGAGCAGTCGACCATACGCTTATGAGCGATGCAGGACGCGTGAAACCCCGTCCTCCGCCTGGCAACTCATATTGTTTTCGCTCTCCGGTTACTGGGTTCACTACTGCGACGGTGCCAGCCGACGGGAGTTGCTTATACGTCTCGGAGGAAAAGTTATCCCAAACATTGTCACGTATCGCATTGGTTGCGAGCGGGCTACAGGCATTCGTCTTCAGCAGTGTGACCGGAACCCGGTGCTCGGCGGAAAGGAAGTTGCCGTCAAGAAAATCGGGAGCGAGAACGATGTCCCGCATCTTCGACTTGAACTCCTCGGTTTTCGTCCAAGCCCAGTATCTATTCCAGCAGTTCAGATAATCAGGCCCGGCACAACCTCCAGGTTCGAGACCATCCTCTGGTTTGTCTGGCTTCGGCAGTTTGCTTGAGTGGCAGCGAGCACAGTTTTCCGCGAAAACAATCTTGCCCCGATTGAGTTTTTTCGCATAGTCTTTGTCCCTGTCGGGATCACCCAGATACTTGCGGCCACCAGGGGCATCCTCCAATTTGTGCGGGGTGGCAGTTTTGAGGAAGAAAAGCGCCATATTGGCGGTTTGCGCTTCTGTGGCTTCCCAGTAGGCGGAATTTTTGCGTGCAACCGCAATCTCGATCGGGGTAACTTTCTTACCCCCGACTAATGGTCGGAAATGAAGCAGCCATTCTTCACTGAATAGGCCGATATTCAGGTAAACGCGATTGAGCGCTCCAAGAGCGCCCACCGAATCCGCTCCATCTTTCAGAACTCTGGGTGAATAGACGGTGGCAGGAGGTATGTAAAATTGCGCCAAGGGCGAATTGGGGGGGACGAAGTCATTGAGTTGCTTGTTATCAAGACTTCCTCCTGCCAGCGTTTCCTTGCCGAATCGCTTTGCTTGTTGAAGTCGCGGCCCGAGATTGTAGATCGCATTCATCGTCCGAGGATTGTTGATGTTATCGGTAGAAACCAGCGAAGTATCAAGTGACCCTGGCCGCGAGGTGTGGAACATCTGGAAGATGTAGTTAGAAGGATCTGCGTCCCAGTCGAAGATGCGGTCAACCCAGAAATATTGCGCCCCGACATTGTTTGAGAGATTTGCCCACATGGGGTTCTCCGGGTCAGCCGGCGGTTTGATGGGATTTGGGCCCACGTGACAAAATCCGCATGACATGCCAACTCTGTAAGGACGAATCAGCTTTTTGTTCCGGTAGTAGCTTGGATCCGTATAGAACTTTTCAGGATCCCAATCCCGGGCCGCTTGGGCGTCGAAGTCCGGATTAGGGAACAAGCGCAGCCCCACAATTCCAGTTGCATACCCGTAATACGAACCAACCGGCATTTTTTTGGGCAAATGTTGGTCGGGCCTACCATCTGGCAAATCCATGCCGCGGAAGCCTACTTTTACGCCTTGATATTTCTCTTCATTCTCGAAGGGGTCGGGAGGACAGTCTTTGGAAATAATCCGCTTGTCCAGCCAAAGTCCGAAACGATTCGGGTCCGGTCCGGTCGCCTTCTGGAAGCAGGGCTCGTTAATCAAGCCCAGGTAACTCCAGCGATTGTCTCTGCTGAACTTCAGAGTCGGATGCGACGACAGGGTTTTCAGAAAATCAAGCGCGCCAAAGCTGTCGTTCGTAAGGTGGTTCCACAAACGATCGTTACCGCCTGTCCAAACAACCCAGGTGTTCCGCCCTTTGATTTCCTCTGGAGCCAGTGCAACCACGCCATCCTTGTTCTGATCCATGTCATGGAAATAGTCTTCATCGGCGGCTGAGAAAGAACTCGCAGGGCGGTTGGCTTGCCGAGCTTCGTCAAGCACTGTGCCGGGTTGTGGCCCTCGGTGTGCCCACCACGCATGGATTACTAGAAGGAGACCTACAGACACCAGAAGCAAGGCGAAATATGCGATTTTCCTACCTGGGGAACTCATTTTGTGCTCCTCTCTTGCGGGCTTCAGCGCTCAACGATGCACGTGAAAATTCCGGCGATGGGAACAATCGATTACCCTAGGCATCATGCCGAGTTTTGTAAATTTTCTGTGTACACCAAGCTAAAGCTGGGCCGGTCCACGAAAAGCGTGCGGTTCGCCCCAATTCTCAAAAAGGTGGCCAAGCGCCACCAAGAATAGAACCAGCCTCTAGCGGATTACTCCGCTTACTAAGCAGACCTGCCCTGTTGGGGAAAGCGGCAACAGAAGCCTCTAAGATGAGAAGGGCGAACATCGTCTCAATCCTTCGTGTCGCCGAGTCGCGAACAAGATATACAGTCGATTTCTGAATGTCAACCATAACTTGGATCTAGAGGAGGAGCTAGCAATACCTTGTTACACTTTCGGAACAACTTCCCGAATTAATCTTCGGATACAGCACCCGCCCTGTAAAATTTAAGGCTTTGTTCGGTCGGTCATTAATGGTCCAGCGTAACGCTTTGTGAGCGTCTCAGTGAGAAATGTGGGGAACGCTTCGTATGAGTTGTTTTTGCCGCGCAATGTTTTCGCTGAACAGAATGCGATCAGCATTGCTCAGCTCGTGCAGGATGACCCGCTCGTAGAGTGACTCCAAAGCGCTTGTTCAGTCATTGTTAAACTCCAGTAAGTTTCAGCGCTAATTATCAAAAACTATGTCGGCATCGAGGGATCGGTCACGGGCCGGCACTCACGATCTTTGCAATAGCCTCGCGATGTCGTTCGGCTTGGTAGAGGAAACGATGGTGCCGGGCAGCTGATGAGCCTTGCGTCTTTCTTCGGGGATCCCTGGATCCATCAACCCTCGCCATGAACTGCAAACGCAATCCTATAGAGCAGAGACATGCTGTTGGCTCGGGGCAATTCTCTCGAGGATCACGGCAGCGATTTGCTGAACCGCTTTCAGACTTTCGCGCAGAAGGTTGGCATCTCCATGCCAAAGCTGGATGTAGTCTTGGGACGCGCTTCCGTTCTGTAGTCCGACTGACTGGCAGATCACAAAGGCCACCGCTTCGGCCTCGGTTTCACGAATCTGTTTCGTCGTCATCTTTCGACGTTCGCCGCGATGAAGCATTTCGTGTGCGACCTCATGGGCAAGCGTGGAAAACTCCTCGGCCGGCTCCATCCCTGAAAGCAACGTGATTTTCCCGCCGTGGGAAAGACCCTTTGCGGGAGCGATTCGTTCTGAGAAGCAAAGCTGGATACTCTGGGATTCCACGAACTTGAAGAGGCGTTCTCGGTATCCGCTGACATCTCCGTTGACTTCAGTCAGCGCGGGGAGTTCTTCGCCTTCGGTTTGGCTGACATCGAAAACATAGGCCGCCCGGAATCCGTATGGTCTGGATTCGTCGTTGAGCCCCATGTCTGCTTCGGGTGCGCGTTCGCTTTTCTCCCGTTTTTTACAAGTCATGGGAGCCAGAATGAAAATGCCCTTTTCTCCGCGTTTAACGAAGCGGCCAAGCGAGTTCCAAGTACGGAGACCGGCCACGTGGGTGGCCTCGGGCTTTTGGCGCGCGATGAGCATTACATTGCCGAAGCTATAGGTGTGAAACTTCGCCATTGCTCGGAGGTAGGCGGTGTAGACTTCACTGTGCCCGGATTCCAACGCAGCAATGAGAAAATCTATAGCCTCTTTGGTTCGTTTATTGACTTCTTCCAATTTCATGGGTTTCCCTTTCTGCGGTCCTAGGGCTCGACCCTAAAAGCTTTCCGCTCATCTGACACAAAATTTGCGGCCTCGGGCCCAAGCGGACTACCATGGCCCTAAAAAGAGTCCATTCGGTCCGGAGGAGCTGCAGGTCTCGCACATTTGGGCGCTAGCCTATTCATTTCTAAGGACCTGTACGGCAACCCTCGTTGGCGTGCAGCAACCCAGCCGGTTCACGCGCTCGTCCCGCGGGGGCGCAGGCGCCGAAAGACCTCTCCACTACCTAATCTGCTCGACAAGAAGAAAACGGACCGCACATTTAGTTTTTTTTAATTAGTTTTTTTATGCGGATTGCGAGCTGGTTTGAGGCGCAGCAGCTAGAGCAATCGGTCCGAGACCTTCTAGGCACTTGAATTGCCGTCGCAAACGGCGGTGTCACGGGGAGATACCATGAGTCGTAAGTAACTGAAATCTAAGCGACGGATCACAATCGTTTAGCAGAAACGAGCGCTTTTTGGAAATTCTTGCCGAACCCACAGAAAGTGGGCCGGACGGTGAGGCACTTGTCTGCTAAACAAGGGTTCTCGAAAGAGGTTAGCGGGTTCGACTCCCGCACTCTCCGACATCGCGGAAGGTACTGCTGAATGGTCGGCAACTGGCCCTGAAAGCCAGAGCGTCGTGATGAGCGACGGGCGTTCGATTCGTCTGCCTTCCGCCAAGTTTGCACAGGTGCGTGAGCCAGGCCGAAACGACCGGCTGTAACCCGGTTTCCCCAAGTGGGACACGGAGGTTCAAATCCTCCCCTGTGCACCATGTGCCAGCGTGCGCGAATTGGAATAGCGGCCTGTCTTAGAAACAGGTGTTTGAGAGTTCGAATCTCTCCGCTGGCACCAGCCTTTTTTCTGACGGACCACGCAGTGGTTACTCGACGACTAGAGCCTTGGATCGACGGGTTCGCTTTCCAAGGCGAGAACTCCAAACACACACTCGTGGACGCGGCGAAGCGGTTCCTTGTGGACGAAACGCTCCAATGCTTCGATACCTAACGCAAACTCACGGAGAGCGAGTGACCGCTTCGCACCCAAGCCCCGGCTCTTGAGCCTGCACAAGTTATCGGGAATCGTGTATTCGGGTCCGTAAATGATTCTCAAGTACTCGCGCCCGCGAACTTTCACGGCTGGTTGTGCCAAACCCTTTTGACCTTAGAAACGAATTCCAGAGGCTTCACCACCATCCCTTCGCCGCCACGCGCGGTCAGTTCTTCCCACCATTGAATTCCCTTCGTTTGATCCTCCGCATTAGTGAGATCGATAACCCGGTAGGGTGTTGCCAGCAGAAGCTCCGAGTCCGCGCGGCAGATCTCAGCGAGCGTTTCCATGTGCCAGACGTGATCCTTCCCTGAATGCACTCCGCCTTCGCTTGCGAGGAGGTGAAAGGGTGCAAGTTCAAGATCAGCGAGCGAATGAACAGTCCAACAATACTGTCGGTAGGCTTCCACATACCGAACTGCAGCCTCGCGTCGTTGTTCATAGCTTTCGAGTAGCGAGGAGATCTCTGGAATTTGTGGAGCCTGGTCCAAGGCCGTAACGGCGAGCGGCAAAGCAGCGTCTTATTGTGCCTTGACATCACTAGAGGACGGTCGTACTCTTTAGCCATGCGATACTCGCGAGAACATAAAGCGCAAAGCCACGAGAAGATTCTTTCGATGGCCGCCCGCTCTTTTCGCGAACGTGGCGGGGACACCAGCGGCATCGGGACGGTGATGAGGAAGGTAGGGCTGAAAAAAGGAGGCTTCTACCGGCATTTTAAGAGCAAGGACGACCTTTTCGTCGAAGCTGTAGCACGGGCCCTAGACGAGACCGGAAGAAGTATGGTGGAGGTTGCCAAGTCCGCGCCCGAGGATCAAGCTCTGCGGGCCATTATCGAACGCTACCTGAGCGTAAGCCACGCGAATTCGCCGGGATCCGGTTGCGTGCGCGCCGCCCTCGGGCCGGAGCTGGCACGAAAGCCGTTGCTCGTGCGCAAACGGATTGAGGCGTTGCTGGAAGCGTATCGTGAGCGGCTATTGCCATTTGTTCCTGGTCGGACGCGAGAAGAAAAACTAGCCAAGACTAGGTTGTTGTTTTCCAGCATGGCCGGAGTGTTGATGATGGTCCGTGTCATTCCAGATCCTCAAACGCGTGAACAGCGGTTGAGAGAGGCGAGGAGCTTCTTCCTGAAGTCCTTCGCTGAAGAATAAATTGTTTTGTCCACTAAGAGTACGCTAGTACTCTTTGACTGAACGTAACTTGCCAAAGCTGGATCGAGAGGAGAACACCATGAAATTCATTTTGCTTTTTCTTATGGCGGCGATTCCGGGGGCATCCGCGGCGCAATCGCAATCTGGGGCCGCTTCAGGTGTGCCGAGCACAGCTATACCTAAGACCACTGCAGTGCTCGTCATTGAGACCCCCAGGCAGGGCGTGACCCCTGGACAAATCATGGCCGTTATACCAAGAGATTCAGGCAACTGTGAAGCTCTACCTTGACGGCAAAATCCGCGAGTGGTATTCGCGTGGCGACGGTAAAGGCGTCATTGTCCTGTTTGACGTCAAGACGGAGGACGAGGCGCGAGCCATTGTGGAAAAGCTACCGCTCACGAAGGAACAGTTGTTGGATCATCAATACGTTCCCGTCGGACCCTTGATGCCGCTGAGGGCATTGAACCCAGGTGCGCTGCAATAACTCTCTTCGCCTTAGGGCTGATATAGGACGAGGAACGTTACAAGATGAGCAGGCGTGCCATTCCCAGTTCTGATCCGCGACTGAAGCTTGTCACGGCCGCGCGAGTAAACAGGAGCAGGCCATGTTAATGGCTCGAATTCTAACAAGGAGAAATTCATCATGCCACAACAGACACAGTCCAAAACCGACCCGGTCGTGCCCGGCGCAGCTATTCCTAAAACCACCGGGGTGTTGGTCATTGAGACTGCCAAGCAAGGCGTAAATCCTCAACAAATCATGGCCGTGATACCAGAAGAGATTCGAGCAACTGCGAAGCTCTACCTCGACGGGAAAATCCGCGAGTGGTATTCGCGCGGAGATGGCAGGGGCGTCGTCTTCCTGGTCGACGCGAAGACCGAGGACGAAGCACGAGACCTAATGGAAGCG
>Ga0157369_10001777_pt1 | contig 26103 bp, 19 predicted proteins | sample C25metaG_FD_113461 | JGI IMG/M metagenome (GOLD analysis project Ga0157369, IMG submission 113461) | Corn rhizosphere microbial communities from Kellogg Biological Station, Michigan, USA - C2-5 metaG | ecosystem: Host-associated > Plants > Roots > Rhizosphere > Soil | place: USA: Michigan... | reverse complement strand
TCCCTCTCTCCCTTGTCCCTCGTCCCTCTGTCCCTCTGTCCCTCTGTCCCTCTCTCCCTCTGTCCCTCTGTCCCTTTGTCCCTTTGTCCCTCTCTCCCTCTGTCCCTATAATCGCCAGATGCCCGGCAAGCAGAATTCCCGGCCCCGTCTGATCGTTTTGTTCGCCATCGGGGCTACGCTTGTGGCTGCGCTGTTCGCCGCGCTGAACGCGTTTAATACCTCACATATCACGTTTCTCAATCCCGACACATCCGGCGAAACCCTCGCCTTTTTCGGCCTCACTGTCATCCTCTTCCTGCTGCTGATCGCCCTTCTCATGCTGCTGCTGCGGAACGTTCTCAAGCTTTCCGCGGACAAGGGCTCGAACGCCCTGGGAGCGCGTCTGCGCACCCGCATGGTGTTGGGCGCGGCGCTCATCGCCGTCACGCCTGCCACGTTCATGTTTCTGTTCAGCTTCTTCCTCATGAACCGGACGATCGACCGCTGGTTCAGCCCCAATACCTCGGAGCTTCGCGACGATTCCATTCGAGTCGTCCTGCAACTGGCGCAGTATGTTGCGGGAAATGCCCGTGGGGAAGCCACTTCGGTGGCGCAGGCCATCTCCTCGCGTGATTCGGCTCCGCTCGCACAGGTTCTCAAAGCGCATAGCGTCACCCTGCAGGGCGGATTCCTGATCGTGTACTCTCCCGACCACCGCGTGCTGGCCACGCTGGACGCCCCGCCTGCCTCGACAGCCGCGAGCCTTATTCCCTGGGCCGCCGACCAGGCTGACGACCGCGATAGCTCGCCATCGGTTCCGCTGCAGGGCTCGCTCTATGAAGGCCTGCTCTCAGCGACCCGCCACGCCGGAGAACCCATTGTGCAGATCGGCACGCAGGATTACGCGCTGGGACTGGCCGCAAGTGCCGGCGGCAACCTGGTGCTGACAGGCTTGCCCATGCCGGAGGGCTTGAGCCAGACCACCTCGCGAATTCGCGCAGGCGCCACTTCGTACTGGCAGCTTTTCAGGATGCGCCGCCAGATTCGCTCCAACTTCTTCCTGCTGCTCCTGGTGGTCACGGTATTCGTATTCTTCTCGGGCGTGTGGCTCGCAGTGTTCCTGTCAAAGCAGATCACGCGCCCCGTGGCGGCGCTGGCTGACGCCATGAATGCCATCGCCGCCGGCAAATACGAACAGCGCGTGGAGTACTTGACTACCGGCGAAATGGCTGAACTGGTGCGTTCCTTCAATCACATGGCTGCCGACCTGGAGACGAGCCGGAAACGCGCGGCCACATCTTCCGAGCAGCTCACCACGGCCAACCAGGCGCTGGTAGAACGCCGCCGCGAGCTGGAGACGATTCTGCAGACCATTCCCAGCGGCGTGGTCACGCTTGACGCCTCCGGTTATGTGCTCCAGGCTAACCGCGCTTTTGCCGTGCTCACCGGGCGCGCCGGAGATGCTGAACTCCGCGGCGAACGCCTTGAATCGCTCATTCCCGCTGAAAACATTGACGACTTCATGGCCGTTATCCGCCGCGGCCAGCGCATGGGGGCCGCCGCTTCCGAGCTCGAATTGTGCGCGCGCGGCCATAATATGCATGTTGCGGTCAGCAGCGCGCGGCTGGACCTGGCGAACGCTCAGCAGGGCACCGTACTTGTGATTGAAGACACCACCGACCTGCTGCGCGCACAACGCCAGTTGGCATGGAAGGAAGTCGCGCAGCGCGTGGCGCACGAGATCAAGAACCCGCTGACGCCGATCGCTCTCTCCGCCGAGCGCATCACCCGCCATGTAGGGCGCGCCCAGCCCGATTCTCCCTCCATCATCCGCAAGTGCAGCGAAGTCATCCTGAACAGCGTCGGCACGCTGCGCACTCTGGTCGACCAGTTCTCGGCCCTGGCGCAATTTCCCGCATCGCAACCGCGTCCCTGCGACCTGAATAAGGTCGCCGACGAGGCGCTTGCTCTTTTTGCCGGCCGCCTCGAAGGCATCACGGTCACGCGCGATCTCGCGCTCACACTGCCGCTCGTGATGGCAGACCCAGACGCGATTCGCCGCGCTCTCGCCAACCTCATCGATAACGCCGCCGAGGCCATGCACGGCAGTCTGCTGCGTGTTCTGTGCGTTGGTACTGCTGTCAGCGAAGATGCGGCCGCGGTCGAAGTCACGGTCTCCGACACTGGCCACGGCATCACCGACGACATCCGTGAGCGGCTCTTTCTGCCGTTCTACTCCACCAAGCAGCGCGGCTCCGGTCTCGGCCTTTCCATTGCGGCTAAAATCGTGCAGGAACACGGCGGGACAATCCGTGCAGAAGGCAACACACCGAAGGGCGCGCGTTTTCTCATGCGCATCCCGCTGATGGAATCCGCGCAGCACGCGTGGGATACAGAACGGCCCGAATCCATTACAGAACAGCCCGAACCCATTAAGGAAACGCAGTCATGAATCATGTGCTGGTGGTTGACGACGAAGCCGATATCCGCGAGTCGCTGGAGGAGATTCTGCGCGAGGAAGGATATGGCGTGGGCTCGGCCGCAACCGCGGCGGAAGCCAAGGTCCTGCTGGAGGACGCGCCTTACGATGTGGTGCTGCTCGACATCTGGCTACCCGATCGCGATGGCCTGGATGTTCTGCAGGAGATCCACCAGGCTCCGTTGGACACGCGGCCCGAAGTCATCATTATCAGCGGCCACGGCACCATTGAAACCGCCGTCAAGGCCACCAAGCTCGGCGCCTACGACTTCCTGGAAAAGCCGCTCTCGCTCGACCGCACGCTCATCGTGCTCAAGAACGCGGTCGAGGCGCGGCGCCTGCGCACGGAGAACCAGGAATTCAAGCGTCAGTTCAGCGTCAACTCCGTGCTCACCGGGGAAAGCGTGCCTGTCAAGGCGCTTCGGCAGCAGGTTCGCCTGATGGCGCCGACCAACGGACGCGTGCTCATTTATGGAGAATCGGGCACCGGCAAGGAGCTGATTGCGCGCTCTATCCACGCTGAGAGCCTGCGCCGCGACCGGGTATTCGTCGAACTCAACTGCGCCGCCATCCCCGAGGCCCACATCGAGGCCGAGTTGTTCGGCTATCGCCACGGCGCGCTGGCGCTGGCGCAGGGCAGCCGGCCCGACCATCGCGGCACCCTCGAGCGAGCCGACAGCGGCACCCTCTTCCTCGATGAAGTTGGCGACATGAGCCTCAAGACGCAGGCCAAGGTGCTCAGTGCGCTCGACGACCAGATGTTTACGCCGGTCGGCGGCACGCAGCCCCTGCGCGTCGACGTGCGCCTGATCGCCTCAACCAACAAGGATCTCGAAGACGAAATCGCCAAGGGAAACTTTCGCGAAGACCTCTTCTATCGCCTCAACGTTGTGCCATTCTTCGTACCTCCGCTGCGCGAGCGCCGGGAGGACATCGGCCCGCTGGTGCGTGAATTCCTCGCCGATTTTGGCCGCCAGTACGGCCGCCCGCGGATGGAGATCAGCAACGAGGCGCTGGACGTTCTCCACGGCTACCACTGGCCCGGCAATGTGCGCGAGTTGAAGAACGTCATCGAGCGCGTGCTCATCCTCAATCCTCGCGCACTGAGGATCGAGCGCAGGCATCTGCCGCCGCTCACCCAGAAAACTTCGTTACGCAGCGCCGAGGGGTTCGCCTCCCTGCAACAGGCGCGCGATGCCTACGAGCGCGACTACATTCTGAAAAAAGTGGAGGAGGCGCGCAACAACGTCAGCCGAGCCGCTGAGTTGCTGGGCCTGGAACGAAGCCACCTCTATCGCAAGATGAAAGCCCTCGGCATCAGCATCCGCGAATAGATGCCGGCAACAGCTTTGCCACATCGGTTTTCATCGCTGAGCACCGCACTCGGAAACGGGAATTTTGCCCGACGGCTTCTTGAAGCGCAAAAGCGCCCCGGTTCCCATGTCGAACAGGTACCGAGGCCGCTGCGCCCTGGCGGCGCGTGGACTTTTTGAAGAAGTTATTGCGACGCAGACTCCGCTGGAACTGGAGCCCCTTCCCGCGAGTAACGATTCCGCTTGCTCGCGGCCGTATTGCGAGGCGGGTACTTCACAGAGAGCCAATGCTGCTCAGGAACCCATTTTCCCTGAACTCGTACGGCTCCCACTAACACGCCGCAGACCTCGCAGGGGTGGGTGGCCCATTGCTCTCGTTCTCTGTTTCGAGTAAGGATTTCCTGCAACTCGTCTTTGAACCGGCCGTCACACGGCTTCGCGTTTATTGGCATGACCCTCCCTGGAGTATCCATCTAATTAGATGCGCGATCTGTTGCGTTTGACGCATCAACTTGCGTAGACGGGGTATCGGTCGGCCAACACACATGCCTGCGCCACTTCCCTGCCCAGGGCTACGGTATCCGCAGGCGCATAGCGGGTAAGTCTTTTCAGAATAGAAAGTTGCGTCCGCAGCATGTCGCCTTCGGCGCAGGCTGCCAGCACGCGCCGGCCGGCTTGCTCGGCAAGTGCCATGGTCTCGTCGGCCAGCATTCCGGTCATTTGCGCCGCCACCGTTCCGGCCGTCCTGCCTGCCATTTTTCTCGCCCTGAGCAGAGCGGATTCGAGGGCATACACCTGCGCAATCATGTCGGCCAGGTCAGCCATGATTTCCTGCTGCTGGTCGAGAGCAGTCTTGTATCGCTGGCTGGCGACTCCGGCTGCGAACAGCGCTACCTTCCGTGCGGACGCCAGAATTCCGGCTTCACGGGCCAGCAGATCGCCGCTATCCTCAGCAGAGTCAAAGCTTGGCGGCTCCATCACTTCGTCCATCAGGTGCTTGATGGCGCCCAGAAGCGGCAGTTTTCCAGCCATGGCGCGCTTCATCAGCCAGCCGGTGATGATCAGGCGATTGATTTCGTTTGTGCCTTCGAAGATACGATTGATGCGCGCATCGCGATAGAAGCGCTCCGCCGGATAGTCCTCCACGTAACCGTAACCGCCCATGGTGGCCACCAGTTCATCGGCCACATAGCCCAACATCTCCGATCCGTAAACTTTGAGAATCGAGCACTCTACGGCGTATTCCTCAATGCGTCGCTGCACTTCTCGGGGATCGTTTTGATCGGCGGTGGAAAGCGCGGCATCGATCATGCCGACGGTGCGGTAGGCCATGCTTTCCGCGGCAAACAGGCGCGACGCCGCCGTGGCGATCTTGCGCTGGATGAGCCCAAATTCCGCGATAGGCTTGCCGAACGCCTTGCGCTCCTTTGCGTATCGGATCATGTGGCCAATGGCCATCCGGGCTCCGCCGACGCAGGCGATCGCGAGCTTGAATCTTCCTACATTTAATACGTTGAAGGCGATGTGATGACCCTTGCCCGGCTCGCCTAGCAGGTTCTCGACGGGAACGCGGCAATCCTGCAGAACCAGAGGACAGGTCGATGAGCCGCGAATCCCGAGCTTGTGTTCCTCCGCGCCGACAGTCAGGCCCGGAAACGTCCGCTCCACCAGGAAGGCGGAAAACTTTTCGCCGTCGATCTTGGCGAAGATGGTGTAGAGATCCGCGATTCCGCAGTTGGTGATCCACATCTTCTCGCCGTTGAGCAGGTAATACCGGCCGTCGGGCGAGAGTGTGGCGCGAGTGCGGATGTTCATGGCGTCGGAGCCCGAGCTTGCCTCGGACAGCGCGTACGCGGCGATCCACTCCGCTGAGGCCAGTTTCGGCAGATAGATTTTCTTCTGCTCCTCGACGCCGTACCAGACGAGCGGGAGCGTGCCGATACCGATCTGCGCGCCGAATGCGGTGGAGAAGCTGGCGAGGGCCGAGATGTGATCGGTCACCAGCGCCGACGTGGTCTTGTCCATGCCCACGCCACCGTATTCCTCGGGAATGTCGACGGCTGTAAAGCCGAGTTCGGCGGCTTTCTGCAGCAGGCTGCGGAGGACGCCGGGCTCCTTGGCCTCAATGGCGTCGGCGGCGGGGAGGATTTCATCGCGCGCGAACTGGGCGGCGGTGGCGGCGATGTGGCGCTGCTCCTCGTTGAGGTCTTCCGGAGTGAAGACCTCGGCGGGAGTGCGCGATTCGAGCAGGAAGCTCCCTCCGGGAGCGGCGACGGCGGGCATACCGGTCACAGTGGACATGGGGGATTTGTCTCCAACTGCTGAAAGAACATTATGCCGGAAGGACACCGGCACACAACCGAGGCTGAACTACTTAGATGCCGGGATGAGGTTGCCGCGAGCGTTTTGCTGGAGAGACGCGCGTTGGGTGAGTGCGCAGCCGTCGTGAGGGATGAGGGGTGAAGACAACTCTCCTGAGACCCCGGGAGACGCGAAAGAGGCGGCACTCTGCGGGACTGCAAAGAATACCGTCAGAGTCCATTTTCTCTAAACTACTGGTTCCATTCCCGCTTCCGCGATTTCAAGAAATCTGTGGAAGTCGCGAAAAACCAAAACAAACGCAGCCGGTATTCCCTGCCGGCCTGACTGCCAGGCACTCGGATTTCTCCGGGAGCTCAGATGCGCAGATCCTAATAAGCCGTAGGGGCGGAGGCGTTTCCAGCCGATAACAAGATGGCTCCATGAGTGATTTGGGCTGAAGCCAACAGTTCAGTTCGGGGTTTGAAATGGCTGAACCCTGCCCAAAGACTTGCCCAGGCGTGGGACGAAAACGACGAGTGCCGCGATGGCCTTTGCGGGGCATGATGGTTATATTCGTCGGCTGCGCTAAACGGTGCGGATTCTGAGCTTTCTTCGAGTCGTAGCTTTAATCCACGGGTTCGTATGAACACCGTACGTACAGGATGCTCCAACCATAACTTCGAATTTGTGCGACTTTTGTCACTGCGATCGACTTTCGACCGTGAGATTGTCGTTTCCGAAGTGACGCGCTGAGTCCAGCAGGCCAGCACCGTCTCGTTCCGCTCGGGTAACCTTCCGCACTTTTTTTGCCTACGTATCATTCCCGAGGAGGAGCGTATGACACCAGAACTGTGGAGAGGCTTGGGATTCAGCGGGCTGGGAGTACTTTGCTTTGCACTGGAACTCCTCGTAGCATCCAGCACGGTGGTCATCGGAGGAATCGGTGTCGTTCTGTGTTTGATGGGTCGCACGAGATTCGCCGAGACATCAATCGAACCCACCCCCTCTGGCTGCGCCGGTCAGGTGACAATCAGGCTGGAATTAGCGCATCTTCGCCTCTTCCGCAAACACCGGTGCGTCGTGACGCTTCGAGAATCAGCGGATAACTCGGCGCAGGCAGAGCGCGAAACCTGGTATGCCAAACACCACCGTTGAAGACGGCTTTTCTTTAGTGCTAATCCCCGTATCCGCCGGCTGGTTCAGATCTGCCATAGAAGCTTCCATGATTGCATCCGATGCGGGCTGAGCAGCCTTTCTCCGGGATCGAGCGCGCTAAGCATCCTAACAGAGTTTCGAGGGACTTTAGTCACTGCAACCGTTGTTATCACACGCCTAACTTGATGGTGCGGGAATCATCAGACCTCCGCCCTCTGGAAAGGCCACGAAATGATCAATCACAAGCAGCACCTGATCTCCGGCATCTCCCTTCTTACATTCGGACTTTTCATGCTGTCTGCGAGTACCGCGGCAATGGCCAGGGACCATGATCACTCGATCCAGATGCATCAACCAGCGCCCCTCGTAAAGGCCGCTGATGTGGTGCGCGATCCGAGCGACCTGCCGCCGCCGATCGGCAATCGCTCCCCCGCTCTGGTGCGCGTAACTCTTACCTCGAAGGAGCTCGTCGGCGTGCTCGATCCGGCCAACGGGACCACCTATCGTTACTGGACCTTCAACGGTAAGGTGGCAGCGCCGTTCATCCGGGTCAAGCAGGGAGACACCGTGGAAGTGACTCTGGTGAACGAAAAAGAGAGCCAGATGGTGCACTCCATCGATTTCCATGCCGCCATCGGGCCGGGCGGAGGCGCCGCGTTCACGCAGGTTCCTCCAGGACAATCGAAGACCTTTGCGTTCCAGGTGAATACGCCCGGGCTTTTTGTGTATCACTGCGGCAGCCCCATGATCGCCGAGCACATTGCCAACGGCATGTACGGCATGATTCTCGTCGAGCCGAAAGAAGGTCTTCCGCCGGTCGACCATGAGTACTACATCATGCAGGGCGAGATTTACACCGAGCAGCCAAAGGGCAAGACCGGGCTGCAGCAATTCAGCCCGGAAAAGTTGAAGCGCGAGGCACCCGAATACTTCATCATGAACGGCGCCGTGGACGCGCTCACAAAAGAATTCCCCATGCACGCCAAAGTGGGCGAGACCGTGCGGATTTACTTCGGCAATGCCGGCCCGAATGCCACAGCTTCCACGCACATGGTGGGAGAGATCTTCACTCGTTATTGGGCGCTTGGATCGCTGACCACTCCTGCCATGTCCGGAATACAGACCGCGACCGTGCCCTCCGGCGGTGCCGCCATCATTGAAATCAAAGCCAGCAAACCAGGCAATTTCGCCATCATGGACCACGCCATCGCCCGGATGGAGAAAGGCGATATGGCCGTTCTCCAGGTGAAAGGCGACGACGATCCTGCGTTGATGCACGCCGGCGCGGCAATGCCTGGTCCCGGCATGGAGGAAGTCAGCGGTATCACGGCGCAGGACGCCGACGAGGTAAACCACATCCGTGAGACTGCAGTCACGCTCTCTCCCGCGGAGTCGATGGATGCCATGCACATGGGCATGAGCGACATGCCCGGCATGTCCAGCGCGCCTGGTTCTGCGCCGGCAATGCAGCCCTTCAGCCTGAAATCGCTCGACGGCCTGATTGGCTGCCTCACGCTCCAAAACGATGGCAAGGCCATGTTGAATGTTTTCCGCTCTTCGAAGGTGTACCGCTTGGAAGCACAGCCCGTGCTGTTCTCTGAGAACGCCGGCCGTCTGGTTCACGTTACTGGTCACGTCGGCAGCGTACTTCCCAACGAAAATGCCCATGTTCCCAGCTACGTGGTCGACCGCGTAGAGGCGATTATGGCCAACTGTTCCGCCAAAACGACCGTGGCCGATCTGGAAAAGATCCTGGCGCCCCCGGAGGCTCCGGTCGGAGCCGAGGTGGGCATGGGCTCCATGACCTTTAGCCCTGCAACCGTCACCATCAATGCCGGAGAGCAGGTGGTGTGGAAGAATACCTCGTCGTTCTACCACAACGTAGTCAACGACCCAGCAAGGGCGCTACGCAGAGTCGATGTCAGCTCCCCGACTGGCACTACCCCGTTCGCCTCGGTCATGCTGCAGCCTGGGACAAACTTCTACCATGTGTTCGACAAGCCCGGAATTTATCACTACGTCTGCGTGGTGCATGAAAAAAGCGGCATGAAAGGAACCGTGATCGTGAAGCCCGGGCCCCTCCTTGCCTCACGAACAAAATGAGTCCAACTCGGCCCGCATAGCCAGTTTTCGCGCTCGAGTCCCACCGGATTCCCATAAGCCAACGTGTTGTTACAAATCCAGCATCCCGCCTGGGTCGAAACCCCGGCGCGTCCACCAGACCACGAATACCAACCAGCTATGGTGCAGAGAGTGTGATCGTCAATTCTGAACAGTTTCTGTGCATAACCGGCCGGATCATTGCCCATGACGAGCTTGCTATCGGTGATCGCAACAAGGCCATTTTTGTTCGCCAGCAGGATGTTGACTGTTCCTCTTTTGATTAATGAGTGATCATTCCTTGTTGCGGTTGGACTGGAAGCTCGAGTGCCACCTGCAGTTTGACTCACGAGAGGTCCAGAGCAACAAAGGGTACTCAGCACAATCAGTCCTGCCATTTTGCTGACATACATAGGCGCAATCCTCGGCTTTCACGATCCAGGAACTCTTCCGAAACGAGAACGGGGAGACGGACCATTCTCGCACAGCGTGACCGCAACAATGCCGAAGGACTTACTCAAGCCTGGTTGCTTTCAACATCATCTCCGATTCTGCTCACCTGACAATTCGAAAACCATGTGTGCCCGGAAAAAGGGCAGAACTTCGGTATAGATTCGGCCATCATGGCCCCAGTTCGCTTCGTCAAACCGTCCGGTGTACTCTTCCGCGCTGTGAGCCACTCCGAATTCATTCAACTTGCGGGTGAATGCCTGGTTTGCATACACGTGGTCATAGTTTGCGTCATCGCGCGTCCAGTCGAACTTGAATCCTCTAAGTGAGTTGAGGTTGTCAGCATATTTGGGAATCATCGTTTCGAGATCGAAGTGATTGCGGAAGCGATCCATAAGGTTGGCGTCGATCAGCAGTCTGCCGTTTTCCTCCCGCGCCAGCAAGTCGATGAACAGCGGTGGCTTGGCCGGGTTCGGCAGATGGGCCTGGAACATGGTGGTGAAGATGAGAGTGCGGCCGTCCTGCTTCACATCATCCATCGATTTGGCATTCGTCAAAACATCCCATTTAGGTATTGTCATGCTGATGCTGACACCTGTCCCAGTTCCTACCGGATGCATGGCATATACCGTGCCAAAGACATCCGGGTGCCGCATGCCGAAGCGGATCGCTCCATATCCTCCGATGAAGATCCCTGCAATGCCTCGTGAGTCTCGATTGGAAATGGTTTTGAAATGGGCATCGATGTATGGCACCAACTCCTTCACCATGAAGTCTTCCCAGTTCCCTGTGACTGGGGAGTTCACGTACCACGAACTGCCAAGCGGCGTATTCATGTCCACAGCAACGAGAATGAATTTCTTGATCACACCATCGGCAATGGCGCGATCAAGCAGCCCCTGGAAATCTCTGTGATCGAAATCGAAGCGATAGTTGTTTTCAAACGGGTTCGGAAGGAAGTAAATCACAGGGTAACGCTGGGTTGAAGACTCGTTATAGCCAGATGGAAGATACACTGCAAGCTCACGCATAGGATCAGTCCCCACCAGGCTATGCGAGAGACTCTCGCCGCGCAGGTGGCGAACAACCACCTTGCTGCTTTCTGAAGCATGCAAAAGGGCCGGCGTCAGCGCGATAGCCAACGCAAGCGCCAGCACATATCCAGACACACATATGCGACATCCCATGTAAGCCATGGTCCTCATCCTCCCCGGTTGTTTCAGTGAGATTTACTTATCAAGGCTGGTCGGCGTATTGCTTTCGTTAACAGATACCCGCCAGGCCACAAGAGCCAACAGCCATACATCCATCCGCCCGTGCCAGCCGTAATGGGCGCGAGCATCGCAATGGCCATAAGAAAGATTGCGCAGCTAAGCCCAAGCCGCAGTTGCTGCCGTCCACACCAGGCGCCCCCCAGCCCTGGAACGAGAAAGATGAGCAGTTCCAATCCGGACAGTCCGTGGCCGGGCCATTTCGATAGGCAATCGAGGCAAGGGACGCAGCACGCCAGCAAGCTTGCCCACAATGTTCGCCGCGAAACCGCGCTCACTGTATACCCGGTCGTCCATGACCAGCAACTGAGCAGCAAGAGCCTGGAAAGACACAGCCAGAGCAAGCGCAAATTCGACGGTTCTCCCACAAGGCTGCCTGCGGCGTCACCAGCCGCGACCGACCAGAACATTAGGTACAGGCTTGCCGGCAAAGCCAGCCCCAGGCTTGCCGCCCACGGCCGCCAACTCGTCCAAAAGGCAATCTGGCGACGCGCCGCAAGGCCCAGCACGTCGATCAGTCCACGAAGCGCACCCCGGTCTGCCTCCGCCAGATCACCCAGCACTACCTCGCGTTCCAAAGGAGCAAGCAAGCCTGCGGCAGTTTTGATGCAGCGCCAACCTGCGCCCGAAACAACGCCTTCGCGCTTCATGCGGCATCTCGCGGCGCGCGGCCCCAGGCGGTTCCGACACTTATTCGGACTACAGACTCGTAGAACTCTCGCGCCGCGAGGGTACCGTTGCCTGTGACTCGTACCATGCGCTTGGCTCGCCCGCCGCGTTCCTGCGTCGGCGCACTCATCTGCGTTTCGACCAGCCCCTTGGCCTCCAACCGATCAAGTGTCGTGTAGAGAGCGCCAAGCGAACACGTCCGTCCTGCAGCTGTCTCGATCACTTCGCGCATCGCCGCTCCATAAGCATCTTCGCCAAGGTGTGCCGCCGCGGAAAGGATGAGAAACTCAAATTCGCCAATCATGATTAGAACTACATTGTGCTTATAATCGGCCGCGATGTCAAGGATCTAGTAGAAATAGAGAGTCTGTCTCCGGAAAACTTGGAAAACTTGGGGAAAACTTGGGAGGCGTTTCCAGCCGATAACAAGATGGCTCCATGAGTGATTTGGGCTGAATGCGTTAACCGAGGATTATGCTGCTAAGGAATCACTGACGCGCTCTCACGCAGATCCCGTGTGCAGCAAAGGACAAATTCGGACCTGTTGATCATGCCGTAACTGACGGGTGGGGGAAATTCGCTCGGAACACTCCGTCGGTGACGTTGAAAAAGGGCGATCGCTGATCTTCACCGCGATTTCCTTTTCCTCTAGCGCTGCAAAACTCTATAGTGCTCTTATCTCTTCTCCCCATGGAGAAAGCGTGAGACTCCCAGCGTCGACGCGTTTGACCCGAACTCTCCTTTGCCTTGCCGTGTTCGCCTGCTTCCGGTCCCAATTCGCGACCGGGCAGCCAGTTTCCCCAAAGAGCCCATCCTTCCCAGCGCCATTCGTCGTGCAGGGCCTCGGCCGCGCCACCATACCGGTTGACGGCACGTGGCAGTTCCGCGAAGGCGACAACATGGCCTGGGCAGCCCCCGGTTTCGATGATTCCGGATGGGAGCCCATCCAGGTGGGCCGCCCGTGGGAAGGGCAAGGCCACCGGAACCTCACCGGCTTCGCGTGGTACCGGCGGCACATCGTTTTCAACCTTGATGGCAACGCAGACTGGGAAGCCGCGCTGGCGTTCTATAGCGTGCAAGACGCGGCGGAGGTCTACTGGAACGGCCGGCTTATCGGTAAAGTCGGCAAAGTCTGGCCGCACGCGTTATGGCGCAGACCGGGCCCGGCGCAAACTTTCAGCCTCGGTCCGGTGAAGCAATTGGGCGCCGGCGGTGTTCTCGCGGTCCGCGTGTGGGCCGCGCCCTACTACGCCTATGCGCCGGATGAAACCGGCGGCCTGAATGGCACTCCGCTTATCGGGGATGCGGCTGCCCTCAATGCACTCTGTTCTCTGTGGCTCTATGAAGGAATAGAGCGGAACCTCTACTCGTACGCGCTCGCATTGCTCTCCGCGCTCGTAAGCCTGCTTGCCCTGCTGGCCTGGTTGCGCGACCGGCGCCAGTGGACGCTCGTCTGGCTGGCTATCTTTACCGCGAGACTCCCGGCGCTCACATTGGACACCCTGCCATGGAACTCCTTCCGGCTAAGCTATGGAACGGTGGGCATCATCTTCATGGCGGGCGATGCCGCGCTTTGGCTCCTGCTCCTCGATCTGTTTCGCCTTCGCGATCGTCCGCTCCTCGTGCGGTGGACGCGGATTCTTGCAGTGCTGATCGTAGGACTGCAAGTTCTGGAAGCATTCGAGCAGTTCTTCGACTGGACGCGCGCGCCGCGTTTCTTTCTCCTTGCCGACATTGGCGTCACGTTGCCTTGCTTCATCATCCTGTCCTGGTCCATCGTTCTCTTCGGCTTCGGGTTACGCAAAAAGCTCCCACCCCCCTTCTGGGCTCTCGCCATCACCGGTATCGCGGCGGACATCGCTATGAACATGGCGAGTGTCGTCGGAATTGGAGGCCGCTGGACCCACATGAACGGTCTTGCGGCACGGCTCGATGGACCACTCTTTCATATCGCTGGAAACTCCTTCAGCCTGAGCACCATCTGCTCGACACTCCTGCTGGTTGCAATCGTCTACGCCGTGTGGCGCTACCAGAAAAAGCAGCAGCAGCGTGAAGTCCAGGTGGCGGAAGAGTTCCGCAACGCCCAGGAGGTGCAGCAGGTGCTGGTGCCCAAAGACCTGCCCGATCTCCCGGGGTTCAAACTGACGTCTGCTTACCGTCCCGCGCAGGAGGTTGGCGGCGACTTCTTCCAGTTGATCCCATTGCCAAGCGGCGCGGCGTTGCTCGTGATCGGCGACGTGAGCGGCAAGGGTCTACACGCGGCCATGACGGTGTCGCTCATCGTCGGTGCGCTGCGTACCGCCGCAATCGCAACCAGCGACCCGGGAGAGATTCTGGGAGTGCTGAATCATTTGCTGCATGGCCGAGTGCGCCACGGCTTTGCGACCTGCCTGGCGATGCGGCTCGACGCAGACGGCAGGTGTTTCGCGGTGAACGCCGGGCATCTGCCTCCGTACTGCGATGACCGTGAGGTCGAGCTGCCTGCGGCGCTTCCGTTGGGACTTGTGGCGGATGCCCACTATGACAGCGTGGAGATCCAAATCGCACCGGAGGACCGCCTCACTCTTTACACCGATGGATTGCCGGAGGCGCGGAACGCGTCAGGAGAATTGCTGGGTTTCGAGCGCGTAGCCGCGTTGCTGGCGCGCTGTGCGGACGCGAACCAGATCGCCGATGCCGCATGCAGCTTCGGGCAGGAAGATGACATCACGGTGCTGACACTGGAAATAGCGGCGGTTCCCGCAATAAAGTCGCGGTAGATGCTTTCCTCCCGACCGTCGACCCACCCTGAAGTTACAGCGTGGTAAAGATGCGATACGCACTCGAAGCTGTCAACGAGCGAGTTATCGCCAAGTCACTCATCGAGCCATGACTTCTGCTGCAAAGTCGACTTCTCTGTATCAATCTCCTCGACAGATTAGTTGGCAACTCGGCACCCCAGGCCGACGCACTCATCGCACTCGCACCCCACGTTGAGTTCGAAAACGTCCCCAAAACCGCCGTGAATCCCGACAATCCGTCTCGCCCGGTCCTCACCCGGGACTCCGCCACCCACCGCCGGCCCTTCCGCCCGCACTTCCACGCAAACCCTCCCGGCCCTCAAACACCCGTGACCGCTGTCACAGCCGGAATCCGCCCAACCGCGCATCATCAACTCTCCTACCCATGGTGTGCCCTGCGCAGCTTCGCGCCGCTACCCTCAATTCCAATGCCCAGATGTTTACCAAAAAAATAGTAGTGGAAAATGTCCTATGTAGCATCCGCATGCGACGCACCAAACACAAATACAAAGAAGTTAGCCACCAAAATCTTCGCCCCAAACGCGAAGAAACAGCGTAGAAAAAGCGCATCTCGAAACCCCTTTGAACTCGGCTCGTTTCGGTCCTGTTTACTTAGTGGTAAATGGCCAGGTCACTCCTTGAGGCTGGATCGGAAACCATAAGTCGGCTCGCCAGCTTTGGGATCGTACCGGGTTGGATGGCAGAGCCTTCGAGGACGGGCGGAGCGAAGCGCTCTGGCGATTTTTCCTATTCCATTCGCAGGGCCGCGGTTGGCTGAATGCATGCGGCGCGCCGGGCGGGAATCCACGCGGCGATCAGTGCAACCAGCATGAGCAACACTGGCACGAGCGCAAAGGTCACCGGGTCGTGCGGGGCAATGCCGTAGAGAAAGCTGGATGCGATTTTGGCGAGCATCCAAGCGGCAGGCCAGCCGAGGGCCAGCGCCACCAGCGTCAGGATCATTCCGCGGCGCAGGACCAGCCGCAACACGGCTGCCGGCCGGGCGCCCAGTGCCATCCGAATGCCGATCTCTCGCGTGCGCCGGGCGACCGCGAAGCTCATCACGCCGTATAGGCCCACGACGGCCAGAGTGAGCCCGATTGCTCCGAAGATTCCAAACAACAAGGCAGCCACGCGGGGCAGGACGTAAGCAGCGCGCACGTGCTCGTCCATGGTCTCGAGGTTGTAGACGGCCATGGCGGGATCGAGCCGGTACACCTCGCGCCGCAGAGGCTCAGCAAGGGCGGCGGGATCGCCCGATGTGTGAACGATGAGCGTGTATCCCATCATGGAAGGATCTGCGGCGATGCTTTGATCGAGCGAGCGGTAAAGGACGGCCCGTGTGTCCTCGCCAAGGGTGCGGGACTTTACGTTTCCCACCACGCCGATGATCTGGAATGTCGCGCCTGCGCCATCGATTCGCTGACCGATGGGGTCTGCGCCACCGAACATCCTGGCAGCAAAAGCCTGGTTGATGACGGCGACACGAGGGCCCGTGGCGGTCTCATGGCTGAAGTCTCTGCCAGACAGGCGCGGCGTACCCACTGCATCGAAATAGCCGGGCGTCACCATGTAGAGATCTGCCAGAACGTTTGGAACGCCTTTTCCTGAGTGTCCGCTGATCGTGAACCCTTCGCTGCGGTTGCCACCTGTAAGCATCGGCACATCTGTACAAACCGCGATGTCGACGCCGGGCAGTGCCGCGGCGCGTTGGCGCAACTCGGCGAGAAAGGCGCTGCTCCGGGCAGGGGTGTAGCCGTTCAAGCGCGGGTCTATCGAAAGAAGGAGCAGACCACGTGTCTTGAATCCGATATCAATTTGCGACGTGCGCTCCAGGCTCCGCAGGAAAAGCCCGGTAACAGAAAGGAGTATGAGGGCCATGGCCACCTGCGCGATCACCAGGAGATTGCGCGCACTGATGCGATGGCACAGGGCGGCGAACCCGGCATCGCCTCTCAGTGCATTTGCGATGCTGGGGCGGGACGCTGCCCACGCAGGGGCGAGGCCGAGTAGAAGGCCGCAGAGGACACTCATAAAAAACGTGTAAGCCAGCGTGCGGGGGTCGAGACTGACGCGCAGATCGAGTGGAATGGGGGCGGGTAGTCGAAGAGACGAAAGTGCCGCTGTGCTCCACACGGAAAGCAGCACTCCCAGTGCTCCGCCGCCGAGGCCGAGGAGAAGACTCTCCAGCAGCACCAGGCGGAGCAATCGTGCGCGGGTGGCCCCCAGACTGAGGCGTACGGCCATCTCGCGCTGCCGGTTGACGGCCTGTGCGAACAGCAGATTGGCCACGTTGAATCCGGCGATGGCCAGCAGAAGAAGAACGACGATCGACAACGCACTCAAGAACAGCAGCGCCATGTTCCGAGCGAACGGAGGCAAGGAGCCCGCCTGCTCGAAGACGAAGCGATTGCCTTTGTCGGTTGCGGGATAGCTGGCAGCGAGGCGATTGGCGACGGTGCCCAGTTCAGCGCTCACATCTTTGCGACTGACGCCGGGGCGCATGCGAGCGATCACAGAAAGCCAGTGGTATTCGCGCGAGTCATGCGGAGGAAGGCTGGCCGCAAGTTGCGACGTCATGCCGAGAGGAACCCAGAACTCTGTGTTGAGAATCTGGTCGATGCTGTGAAAGCTTGCCGGAGCAATGCCGGTAACGGTGAAGGTGTGTCCGGAGAGGATCACGGCCTTGCCGATCAAATCGTTGTCAGCGTTGAACTGACGTCTCCAAAGACGTTCGCTCAACACCACGACAGGCTTGTCGCTGTCGGAATCAGAGAATCCGCTGCCTCTCACCATCGGCAGCTCGGCCACGCGGAAGAAATTGGGGGTGACGCCTTGTCCCCAGACACGCTCCGGCCCAGAGCCACTGCTTATGGAGGCAGGGATCAAGTCGTCATACGCTGCAGCGTCAGAGAACGTCGTGGCTTGTTGGCGCAGGTCCGAGAACACGGGCCACGGAAACGCATTACAACAGCGATCGCCATCGTGCATGATGTGCAGCGACAGCAGCGTAGAGGGATGGCCAACCGGCGCCGGGCGCAACACGAATCGGCTGACGAGGGAGAAGATGGTGGTGTTCGATCCGATGCCGAGGCCGATGGAGAGGATGGCGATAGCAGTCACGAGACGGTTGCGCGCCAAAGACCTCACACTGTAGCGAACGTCGCGAATAAGGGATTCAAGCCAAGGCAGGCCATGGCGTTCGGCATAAGCATTGCGAGCCTGCGCAATGCCGCCGTATCGAATCAGCGCCTGGCGGCGCGCTTCTTTTGGAGACAATCCGTTCCGCACGCCTCGCTCGGTATCCATGGCGAGGTGGGCCTCGAGCTCGTGGGCAAAATCTCCGCCATCCTGCGCTCTGCGCAGGGTGTTGAACAGCCGAATCCAAAAGGCTCGAAGCTTGTTCATGGGGTCTCCGTCAGGCTCTGCCTGTATCGCCCAGGAACCGGGCGACGATTTCGGTCGTCTGTTTCCATTCCTCAGCCGCTTTGCACAGCTGTCGCTGTCCGGCCTTCGTTAACTCGTAGAACTTTGCCCGCCGGTTGTTTTCAGAGCTTCCCCACTCCGAGCAGATGTAACCCTCCTGCTCAAGCTTGAGAAGGGCCGGGTAAAGCGTGCCGTAATTCAGCTCAAGAAGATCTCCGCTAGTTTGCTCAATGCGCCGCGCGAGTCCGTAGCCGTGCTGGCGACCCATGGTTTCGAGCGTGCGCAGGACCATGAGGGCCAGCGTGCCTTGCCAAATGTCAGTCTTGTCGCCCATCGTCGAACCATCCTATGGGTATCAAATATGTGCGAGCCTATCGCATCTCCTCTGGGAATGCAATAGAAAGCCGCTTGCCTGGAGGCAGGGCGCCGGCAGTGATGGATGCCGCTGGGGGCTAACCCGTGCTTCGCGTACAATTTGAGTAGCCCGAACCGGGAGGGATCACTCTGCTTACCGCGACCATAGCCGGCGCCAGCCTCGTGCTCAGCTCGTTCGAGCGGATCGCCTCCACCCTGGCGTTTGCGGCGCCGACCAGTCTCAGCCACCAGGTCAAGGTGTGGTTTACCGATCCGTTCGCATCGGTCCACCATACGTTCAACTGGTTCGACACGCTGCTGTTGCTGCCCTATTTCATTGTGATGATCGTGCTGGCGGCGTACGGAATCCACCGCTACACGATGTGTTATCAGTACTTTCGGTATCGCAAGAACTACAATCCGCATCCGCCGCGGCATTTTGAGGAGCTGCCGCCAGTGACGGTGCAACTGCCGATTTTCAATGAACAGTTCGTGATCGACCGGCTGATCGACGCGGTGTGCGCGATGGAGTATCCGCGGGAGAAGCTGGAGATCCAGCTGCTGGACGACTCGACGGACGAGACCCAGGAAGTGGCGCGGGGAATCGTGGAACGCTACGCGGCGCTGGGGCACCCGATCGAGTACATCCACCGCACTAACCGGCATGGATACAAGGCCGGGGCGCTGGACGCAGGGCTAAAGGTGGCGAAGGGCGAGTTTATCGCGATTTTTGACGCCGATTTTGTGCCGCCGACGGACTGGCTGATGCGGGTCATCCACCACTTTGCGGAGCCGGAGATCGGCATGGTGCAGACGCGGTGGACGCACCTGAATCGCGACTACAGCATGCTGACGCAGATTGAAGCGATCCTGCTGGACGGGCATTTTGTCCTGGAGCACGGGGCGCGCTCGCGGACGGGTGAGTTTTTCAATTTCAATGGGACGGCCGGCATGTGGCGGCGTCCGGCGATCACCGATGGCGGCGGCTGGCAGCACGACACGCTGACCGAGGATACCGACCTGAGTTACCGGTCACAGATGGCGGGGTGGAAATTCAAATACCTGCCGGAGGTGGAGTGCCCGGCCGAGTTGCCCATTGAGATGACGGCGTTCAAGACGCAGCAGGCGCGCTGGGCGAAGGGGCTCATCCAGACCAGCCTGAAGCTGCTGCCGGTGATTTTCCGCGCCAACGTGCCGCGGAGAATCAAGATTGAGAGCGTGTATCACCTGACGGCGAACATGAGCTATCCGTTGATGGTGGTGATGACGGCGCTGCTGATCCCGAGCATGATTGTGCGGTTCTACCAGGGCTGGTTCCAGATGCTGCTGATCGACGTGCCATTGTTTGCGGCGTCGAGCTTGTCGATTGCGGTGTTTTATGTCGCCAGTGAGCGGGTGCTGTTCCCCAAAACATGGATGAAGACGTTTCTCTATCTGCCGTTCCTGATGGCGCTAGGGATCGGATTGACGGTGACGAACAGCAAGGCGGTGATGGAAGCGCTGTTCGGCATCAAGAGCGCGTTTGCGCGCACGCCGAAATATCGTGTCGCCAAAAAGGGTGAGAAGTCGCAGGCGGCAAAGTATCGCAAACGGCTGGTGCTGGCGCCTTGGATCGAGCTGTTCATTGGCGGGTACTTTTTCCTGGCCATTATTTACTGCTTTTCGAACCACAACTACTTCACGGCCCCGTTTCTGATCCTGTTTGTGATCGGTTACTGGTATACGGGATTGATGAGCCTGCTGCAGGGACGGTTTGAGCGCTGGCGCGGCGGCGGTGCGAATACGGATGAGTCGAGCCCGAAGCCGTTTCCGGTGGGCGTGTAGCACGAAGGCGCCTGCGGTCCGATGCGAGTCGAGCTTGACTGACGGGGAGCAAATCATGTCGTCGTCCGATCAACAGAGAGAAATCCGCGAGAGCTGGCACCCCACACCAGAGAAGGTGGACCGCGCGGTGAAGGCAGCGATCGAAGTTGCCCGACCGTCGCGGGTGTTTCTATTCGGATCGTGGGCGCGAAATCAGGCGACGTGTGACAGCGATCTTGACCTCGCAATCTTTCTCGATGATGACCGGAAGGGTGAGATACCCGAGTTGCGGAAGAAGATCCGTTCTGGCTTCGGCGATCTGCGGATGAGTATCGACCTGGTCTTCGCCACGGAAGGCCAGGTGAAGGAGTTTCTTTCTTCGATCAACAGTATTTACTACGAGATCGTCCATGAAGGAAGGCTCGTCTATGACGCAAGGCATCGATAAGGAGGCTGAACTCCTGCTTGCGAAAGCTGCCGAAGACGAAGCTGTCCTGGTGGCTCGAATTCCCGATGGACCATTCGGTTTTCACGTTCAGCAAGCGGTGGAGAAACTTCTCAAGGCGCTGTTGTGCCAAGTCGGCGTTAAGTACAGGCGGACTCACGATCTCGAATACCTGACGCAGCTTTTGCATGACCACGGTGAGGTGGTGGCGAAGGCGCCTGTTGAGATTGCCCAGATCGAAAGCTTCGGCGTCGCATACAGGTATGGTGCGCTCCCGGAGACGGATGTTCTGGATCGTCAGGCGGCCATTGAAACCGTCCGCCTGATCCGGGAGCATGTCATCGCCCGGATCGCAGCTCTGTCCGCAACGCCATAGGGCGCCGCGGATTCGGCTCCGCTACAATAGACAAAAGCGCCTGCCGGGCGGGGATTAGAGTCTCCGTACCTGCCAGGCGCGTCAAAGCATTATGCTCACAAAAGACCTGCCCGAAGCGCTGACGTTCGACGACGTCCTTCTCATTCCTGCATACAGCGATGTGGTTCCGACGCAGGTGAGCACGCAGACCCGGCTCACCCGCGACATCATCCTGAATACTCCCCTGATTTCGTCCGCCATGGATACGGTGACGGAGTCGCGGATGGCGATTGCCATGGCACAGCAGGGCGGAATCGGGATTGTGCACCGCAACCTCTCCATTGAGCAGCAGGCGGGCGAGATCGACAAGGTAAAGCGGTCGGAGAGCGGAATGATCGTGGACCCGGTGACGATCGGGCCCGACCGGTTGATCAGCGACGCGCTGGACGTGATGCGGCGCTACAAGATTTCCGGCGTGCCTGTGACTCAGGGGACCAAGCTCGTGGGCATTCTGACCAACCGCGACCTGCGCTTCGAGACCCGTACCGACGTGCCGATTGGCGACGTGATGACAAAAGAGAATCTCATCACCGTGCCGGTGGGGACCACGCTCGAAGAGGCGGAGTTGATTCTTCACAAGCATCGGGTGGAGAAGCTCCTGGTGGTCAATGGGGACTACGAATTAAAGGGCCTGATCACGGTCAAGGACATCCAGAAGAAGCTCAAGTATCCCAATTCCAGCAAGGACGAGAAGGGCCGGCTGCGGGTGGGGGGTGCGATTGGCGCGACTGGCGACTACCTGGAGCGCGCTGTGGAACTGGTAAAGGCGCGGGCGGATGTGCTGGCCATCGACTCGGCGCACGGACACTCGTCGCGCGTGTTGGAAGCCGTGCGCGAGGTGAAGAAACGCTTCCCCGGCGTTGGCCTGCTGGCGGGTAACGTGGCGACGTATGAGGGCGCGAAAGCGCTGATTGAAGCCGGCGCGGACGCGGTGAAGGTAGGTATTGGACCGGGCTCGATCTGCACCACGCGCATGGTGACGGGAGCGGGGATGCCGCAGATTACGGCGATCGCCGAATCCTATCGCGCAGCCCGCGAGCACGATATTCCGGTCATTGCGGACGGCGGCATCAAGTATTCCGGAGAGATTGCGAAGGCAATCGCGGCGGGCGCCAGCACGGTGATGATCGGGTCGCTTTTCGCGGGTGTGGACGAGAGCCCGGGGGAGACGATTCTGTACCAGGGACGCAGCTTCAAGACGTATCGCGGCATGGGCTCGCTGAGCGCCATGAGCCAGGGATCGGGGGAGCGGTATTTCCAGAGCTCGGCTGACATGGCTGCGGCAGATTCGGCCGGCGAAGTGGTGATGCAACGCGAGCGCAACGGCCAGAACCGTCTGGCCAAGTTCGTGCCCGAAGGCATTGAGGGGCGCGTCCCCTACCGCGGACCGCTGGAGGCGATGGTCTACCAGCTTGTAGGCGGGTTGAAGTCCGGCATGGGTTACCTGGGCTGCGGGACCATTCGGGATCTGCAGGAGAAGTCGCAGTTCGTGCGCATCTCCGGCGCGGGGCTGCGCGAGAGCCATGTGCACGACGTGATCATCACGCGCGAGGCGCCGAACTACCACGTGGAGTAGCTCTACTGCGTAGTAGTAGCTCTGCCATGTAGAGTAGCCGTCCCAGCGGCGCGGTTCGGGCTATTCGGCCTTGACAAGGGCGGAGATGAGGTCATCGCGCCGCGCGTTGGCCATGCGGTCCACGTTGCTCAGGATGCGCATCCAGCCAAGGACCGCGACAACGGCAAGAAGCACAAAAATGGGAATGGCCAGCCACAGCCGGCCGAAGAAGGCGCAGAGCGCCATCACGCCGGCGCCGAGTCCGAGGGCGCCCGCTTGCACCAGCATGCTGAGGAGCGCGTTACCCTGCGATCCTTTCTGGCGGCCGATGCGCCCCAGGTTGATTTTGTAGGGCATCGTCAGCGAGAACAGGTTCCCCGCCCCGAGATGCAGTGGAAGGGCAAACACGACCCAGGCAACGCTGGCCGCAAGCGCATCGGGCGGCGGCGTGCCGAGCCGCCAGCACACCACGATGGCCACGATGGTAGCGTCAACGGCGAACAGAGCCGCGTGGAAGAGATTTTTGGCCATCATCACGGTGCGAATGGGAGTGGGGGAAAGAAAGAGCAACTGGATGCCGGCGCCCTCGCCGCCCAGGTTGTTGTAGACGAACTGGGTGAACCCCACGAAAGCATAGGCGAGTCCGAACAGAAGGCCGAGTGGTACACGCATGGATCCCATGTGGGCATTGCGATTGATGCTTGCCAGCACAAAGGCGACGAGAATGGGAGCCGCCATCTGGTAGAGCATCGGGATGGAGCGGAACAGGGTGTGCAGCTCTTTTTCGAGGACCGCCGCGATGGGCCCCGAGCCGCCGAGGACCAGTTCGCGGCGTGGGCGCTCAGCCTTTGCGCGAGAAGGGGCTTCGCCCAGATTCTCGCCGCGATATTCGGCGCGGAGGCGTACGCCGAGGGTCGCACCGGTTGCGAACGTGAAAAGGCCGAGCACGCCCAGCGAAGCAAGCGCTTCAACGGGTTGGTGGGCATCGCTTTGCTGCACCGTGTGCGCCGCGGCTCCGGGTGGGAGCCAGCGCTGGATTGAATCGGCGGAGTGCATCCAGTGCACGGCCTCCGTGCGTGTTTTGGCGCTGATCTGCGGCGTGTCGCCGTGCTTCCGCAAGCCTGGATTCAGGAGCTGCAATCCGAGCATGAGCACGAAGAAGATAGCAATGACAATCTCTCGCGTGCGCCGCTGCGCTAGCCATCGATCGATCCACGAGAATATGGTGCGAACGAGAAGGATGTTGAATGCCGCGAAGACCAGCAGTGCGATAGCGCTCCACGCTATCAAATCAGGACGAGCGATGGAGAGACCACACCAGATTCCCGTGCAGCACAATGCGCCGACGATGGTGGAGATATCGAACAGCCCGAAGAGCAAGTGGAGGAGAAAGAACGCGCCAAAACTTACAGGAAAGCGCAGGAGGCCGCCCATGTCGAACTGCTGCTGAAAAGACGCAAGGGTGATGGGAACCACCTGCCACATGACAAAGACGCCCCAGAAAAGCAGGGGAAGAAACTTCCAACTGCCATGACTGGCGATGCCGTAGGCGCCCGCACCCAGCCCGAAGGCGAGCCCGAGCCCAAGCAGCGAGAACACGACCATGGTGACGGTGGTTGCGCCGAGTTCGAGAGCGCCGCGGGTGGAGCGAATCGTATTGCGAAAGACGCTCCAGCGCATGCGGCCGAGTGCGGCGTATTGCGCGCGCGCCAGCGGGCTCAACCATCCGCCCGCAGAGGATTCCGGAAGCGCACCAACTACGCCAGCCATGAGAGCTCCTGCGTGGCTTCGGCATTGCCTGCACCGACGATCGACAGGAAGATCTCTTCCAGGGTGAGGCGCTGGTCCCCCGCGGCCCCGGGCAGAGTGCTGGCGACACCGGCGCGCAGGTCGTCGAGCGAGCCATTGGCCACAAGGCGGCCCTGGCTGATGATCGCCACGTGCGAGCACAGCCGCTCGACAATCTCGAGTACGTGCGTGGTGAGAAAGATGGTGGCTCCGCGCTGGATCATCCGGTACAGCATGGTTTTCAGCATCCCGGCCGCAATGGCATCCACGCCTTCGAAGGGCTCGTCGAGGAACAGAAGCCTGGGGCCGTGAATGACCGCGGCAGCGAGCGCGAGCTTCTTCTGCATACCATGAGAAAAATCCGTAACCAGCTTGCGGCTTTCATTGGCAAGCTGCATGAACTCGAGCAGTTCTTCCGTGCGCTGGTTGGTGATCTGGCGATCAAGACCGTACATGCGGCCGACGAACCGCAAATACTCCGACGCCGTGAGACGACCGAGCAGGGCCATGCCTTCGGGGACCACGCCGATCTGGCGTTTCAGGTCGAGCGAGGATGCACTGAATCGCTGCCCGAGAATCTCGACGTAGCCCGCACTGGGCTCGAGCAGGCCGGTGAGCATTTTGATGGTTGTTGACTTGCCTGCTCCGTTTGGGCCCAGAAAGCCGAAGAACTGGCCGGGGGCGACGCTGAAGGTGATGTTGTCGACGGCGGTGAGTTCGCCGAAGCGCCTGGTGAGTCCGTCCGTTCGAATGGCGGCAGTTTCCACGGGGCCAGCATAACAGGTGGGCGAAATGGAAACCACATTGGGAAGCCGCGAACGTGCAGCGGGAGTGACATTCGTATGACAATGTAACTGCGATTCGACAGAAGGCGCCGGAGTAAGATGAGAGCACTCGCTGGCCGGAGACCGGGCCGGGTCGAATTAGAAGCCCAGGCGCGACAGCAGGCGAGTCTTGATCGTTGTCTGCGTATTCAGGCAACAATGCCGCAACAGAGTCCTACTAACGGAGAGCAATGACTACTACCGCCTTCATCAACCGCATTGCGACAGCGGCTCCTCCCCACGATGTGCACCAGGCGTTTGTCGACTTTGCGCAAACGATGATTCCCGAAGGGACAACCCGCAATCTGTTCAAGAGGATGGCGCGGCTTTCCGCGATCGAGCATCGGTATTCGTTTGTGGAGCCAATCAAGACAGAGGGCGTGCAGTGGAGGGATGCGGAAGAAATTTATGTGCCGGGCCGGTTTCCGTCGACCGCGCGACGCATGGAGGCGTTTGAGAAGTTTGCCCCAAGGCTCGCGGAATGCGCGCTGAGGAAGCTGGCCGTGACCGAAGAGGAGCGGCAAAGCATCTCGCATGTGGTTGTGACGTCGTGCACCGGCCTGTATGCGCCGGGACTGGATTTCGACGTGATCCGGCTGCTGGGGCTGAGGACGTCTGTCGAGCGCACCATGATCGGGTTTATGGGCTGCTATGCCGCGGTAAATGCGCTGAAGGCCGCGGACTATATTGTGCGGGCGCAACCGGACTCGCGCGTGCTGGTGCTGAATCTGGAACTCTGCTCGCTGCATTTTCACGAGACGCAAGACCTGGAGCAGATTCTCTCGTTTCTTCTGTTTGCTGATGGCTGCGCGGCGAGCGTGGTGAGTGCCGAGCCGAGGGGCCTTGCGATCGACAGCTTTCTGGCGGTGAATCTGCCGGAGACAAGCCATCTGATTACATGGCGGATCGGCGATGGCGGATTTGACATGCAGCTTTCCGGGCAGGTTCCGGGGGAGATCAAGCGCAATTTGAAGGGCGTGGCAGGAGCGATCACCC
>Ga0157369_10001775_pt1 | contig 26120 bp, 27 predicted proteins | sample C25metaG_FD_113461 | JGI IMG/M metagenome (GOLD analysis project Ga0157369, IMG submission 113461) | Corn rhizosphere microbial communities from Kellogg Biological Station, Michigan, USA - C2-5 metaG | ecosystem: Host-associated > Plants > Roots > Rhizosphere > Soil | place: USA: Michigan... | reverse complement strand
CCGAGCATGACCAAGACGCCGATCGACGCCGTGACCGGGTGTCGAGACGGATTCGGCACGAAGTAATACGGGCTCTCGTTTTGACCGCTCATTGTTGATTCTCCACTTCAGTCCAGTTATGCAGTAACCGGCGGCACGTCGACGCCCCGTAGGAAGTCCCCTTGGGGGGTACCGCGCCGCTTCGCTTTTTAAATTGCCTCGCCCGGCCCATCCGATCAGCTCACGACCGCATGCACGATCGCGATCAGCACGGCGATGAAGACGGCCGCCGCGATCAGCCCCGCCGCAATCAGATGCAACGGGTTCAGTTGCGTATCGGCCTCGTGATCGGCCCGGCGCCGCACGCCGAAAAACGACCACAGCACCGCTTTCAGCGTCCTGGCGAAGCTGCTCTTGCCGTCTGCGGTCATTGCCGTCTCCATGACATCCTCACTTGCATCAAGCACCGCGCGCGAGCGCAACCGCCCGCAACGCCACCGAGGGCGGCCGCGCGGCCCCGCCGCTCGCCGTCTTGCCCGCCGGTACGTCGAGCTCGAAAAACGTGTACGACAGCGTGATCGTCTTCACGTCGCGCGGCAGCTTCGGATCGACGTAAAACACAACGGGCATCTCCCGCGACTCATGCGCCGCAAGTGTCTGCTGCGTAAAGCAAAAACATTCGATCTTCTTGAAGTACTCGCTCGCCAACTGCGGCGCATAGCTCGGAATCGCCTGCGCGCGCACCGCGCGGTTCTGCTCGTTCGTCACGCGATACTTCACGACCGTCACTTGGCCGGGATGAACGTCGAGACTGTTGCTCTCCGGCGTGAACCCGAGCGGGCCGCGCGCGTTCGCATCGAATTCGATCGAGACCGTGCGCGTCATGTCGACCTGTGTATTCTTCGCATCGCCCGTCGTCACGTCTCGCTTGACGAGGTTGTTCACGCCCGTGATCTGGCAAATCGCCCGATACAGCGGCACGAGCGCAAAACCGAACCCGAACATGACCGCCGCCATGACGACCAGCTTCACGAGCATCGACCGGTTGAACGATCTGAACGACCGATCCGGCTCTCGCGGCGTACGCGTCGACATTCTCTTCCTCGCTACACGTGCGACCGCGGCTCAGTGAGACAGCCACTGCTTCAGAACGGCGCCCAAAAAGAAGACGGCGACGACGGCGAGCAAAATCAAGCCGAGCCGCAGATTGCCCGCGCGCACTTGCGCCGGCGTACGTCTTTTTTGTGGGTGGTTCATCGTCTATTTCGTTACCGAGCCGAACGCGGCCAACCGCGCCCGGCTCAGCTTTCCAGACCGTCGCCAGGGCAGTTGGCGCCTGCGTGCTGCTCGGCAGGCGCCAGCCGGCCAGCGGCGGCGCACATCAATTTACTCGACCGTAGGCGGATTCTCGAACGTATGGAACGGAGCCGGGCTCGGCACCGTCCACTCGAGACCCGTCGCACCGTCCCACGGCTTGTCGGCCGCTTTCTCGAGTTCGCCGCCGCCGCGATAAGCGGGCAGCACGACGGCGAACAGGAAGTAGACCTGCGCCAAACCGAAACCGAACGCGCCGATCGACACGACCTGATTCCAGTCCGTGAACTGCGCCGGGTAATCGGCATAGCGACGCGGCATGCCGGCGAGACCGACGAAATGCATCGGGAAGAAGGCCAGGTTGAAGAAGATCATCGACGCCCAGAAGTGGATCTTCCCGCGCGTCTCGTTGTACATCCAGCCCGTCCACTTCGGCGCCCAGTAGTACCAGCCCGCGAACAGCGCGAACAGCGATCCGGCCACGAGCACGTAATGGAAGTGCGCCACCACGAAATAGGTGCCGTGATATTGGATGTCGAGCGGCGCCATCGCCAGCATCAGGCCCGTGAACCCGCCCATCGTGAACACGAACAGGAAGCCGATGGCGAACAGCATAGGCGTTTCGAACGACAGCGAGCCGCGCCACATCGTCGCCAGCCAGTTGAACACCTTCACGCCCGTGGGCACCGCGATCAGCATCGTCGCGTACATGAAGAACAACTGCCCCGTGACCGGCATGCCCGTCACGAACATGTGGTGCGCCCACACCATGAACGAGAGAATCGCGATCGAGGCCGTTGCGTACACCATCGAGCTATAGCCGAACAACGCCTTGCGCGAAAACGCCGGAATCACCTGCGACACGATCCCGAACGCCGGCAAGATCATGATGTAGACCTCGGGGTGCCCGAAGAACCAGAAGATGTGCTGGTACATCACCGGATCGCCGCCGCCGGCCGCGTTGAAGAACGACGTGCCGAAGTGCCGGTCGAACAGCACCATCGTGATCGCGCCCGCGAGCACCGGCATCACCGCGATCAGCAGATACGCCGTGATGAGCCAAGTCCACACGAACATCGGCATCTTCATGAGCGTCATGCCCGGCGCGCGCATGTTCAGGATCGTCACGATGATGTTGATCGAGCCCATGATCGACGACGCACCCATGATGTGGATCGCGAAAATCGCGAAATCCATCCCGGGGCCCATCTGCGTCGAAAGCGGCGCGTAAAGCGTCCAGCCCGCGGCCGTCGCGCCGCCCGGCGCGAAGAACGAGCCGACGAGCAAGCATGCCGCCACCGGCAACAGCCAGAAGCTGAAGTTGTTCATGCGCGCGAACGCCATATCGGCCGCGCCGATCTGCAACGGGATCATCCAGTTCGCGAAGCCGACGAACGCCGGCATGATCGCGCCGAACACCATGATGAGACCGTGCATCGTGGTGAGCTGGTTGAAAAACTCGGGACGCATGATCTGCAGGCCCGGTTCGAACAGCTCCGCTCGGATCATCAGCGCCGCGGCGCCGCCCGAGAGAAACATCGTGAACGAGAACAGCAGGTACATCGTTCCGATGTCCTTGTGATTGGTGGCGAACAGCCACCGACGCCAGCCATGCGGCGTGGCGTGCGCATGGTCGTCATGGCCATGGCCCGCGGCTACATCGTGTCCGATGCTAGACATGAGAATCTCCTAGTGCAAATGGTGCGGCGACACGTCAAGCCGCCGGTGCGGTGCGCTCTGCGACCGCTTCCGGCTGATTCGTACCCACGCGGTTGGCCATCGTGGCGCAGGCTGCGCCGAGCGAAGCCGTCGGGCCGCTGGCGGCGGCGGCACCGCTCGCCGCAGCTGCGCCGCTCGCAGCCGCCGGAGCGGCCGCGCCCGAAAGGTGATCGCCGCCTTCCGGCATCTTGCCGTTGCGGGCGTCGGCGACTTGCTTGGGCTGCAAGATGTCGCCCGTGTGATTGCCCCACGAATTGCGCTCGAACGTAATGACCGAAGCGATCTCGACGTCGTTCAGGGTTTTGCCCCAGGTCGGCATCGCATTCTTGCCGTTCAGCACGATGCTCACGTGGTTGGCGATCGGGCCGTTGACGATCTTGCTGCCGTCGAGCGCCGGGAACGCACCCGCACCCTTGCCCGTCGGCTGGTGGCACACCGCGCAGTTCGCCTTGTAGACTTCGCCGCCCCGCTGCATGAGTTCGGCCAGCGAATACGTCTTGTTCGGATCGTCGCTCGCGTTCGCCATCTTCTTCTTTTGGTCGTCGACCCACTTGGCGTAGTCGTCGTCCGACAGCACCGTCACGACCACCGGCATGAACGCGTGCTCCTTGCCGCACAACTCCGTGCAGAAGCCGCGGAACGTGCCGGTCTTTTCGGCTTTGAACCAGGTGTCGCGCACGAAGCCCGGAATCGCGTCTTGCTTGACGCCGAATGCCGGCACGTACCACGAGTGAACGACGTCGTTCGCCGTCGTGATGATGCGGATCTTCTTGCCGACCGGGACGACGAGCGGATTATCGACTTCCTGCAGGTACGTATCGGTGATCTGCGCCTGGCCATTCACCTCGGTGCGCGGCGTGGTGAGCGTGGAGAAGAAGTTGATGCCTTCGCCCGGACCCTTGACGTAGTCGTAGGCCCACTTCCACTGGTAGCCCGTGACTTTGACCGTGAGATCGGCGTTGCTCGTGTCCTTCATCGCGACGACCGTTTTGGTGGCCGGCAGCGCCATGAGCACGACGATGACGAACGGCACGATCGTCCAAATGATTTCGACGGTGGTGCTTTCGTGGAAATTGGCGGCCTTGTGCCCCTTCGACTTGCGATGCTTGAAGATCGAATAGAACATCACGCCGAAGACGCCGACGAAGATCACCGTGCACAGCAGCAACATCATCATGTGCAGGTGATACAGCTCTTCGGCGATTTTCGTCACGGGCGGCTGGAAATTGATTTCGTTGACGGCGGGGCCGCCCGGACTATCGCCGACTGCCAAGGCAACGTGCGCGCTGAGCAGCCCGCACGACGCCAGCACGCCCATCAGGGCTCGCTTGATTGTTTTCATAGCTTCCTTACCCAAAATTTCCATTCAAACCCTCGCCCCCGCCGATGGCCGGCCCGATTCACATCAACCGCATGCATCGACCGCGCGCGAGCGCCGCCCCCTTCAACCGCACGCGCCGAGCGCCGCCCGCAACTCGCGCGCGAACGACGCACGCCGGTATTGCGCGAGATGCACACCGACCACGACCGCCTGCCCGCGCGATACGACCTTGACCGGATCGCGCGGCGACGCACCATGTTCGACCCGCGCCCAACGCGGATTGAATTCGAATTGCGTCAACCGCTGCGCGCTCATCTGCTCGATCACGAGCCGGTTCGGGTAGAGCCGGATACGCTCGTAATCGATCGTATGGCGCGCATGAATCACGAACGCGACACCGACCACCAGCAATTCGATGCCCGTGAACGGCACCACCGGCCACGCGCCGCGCAAGACGAGCGACGCCGCGATGGCCGAAGAAAACAAGGCCAAAGACGCATAGAACAAAACGAACTGCCGTGGCGAAACCGAGCAATTGCGCTTCATCAGCCACTCTCGAACGACGGGCTCCGCCTCCGTCTGCAGGGTTGCTGCCGCCATCGCCGCCTCCTGCGCATGCCATTGAGCACACCGCGCTTTTCGGGGCCTGCCGCCCCGTGATGTGGGGATCTCCGGGCGACAAACTGACGCATTATAGGCGGGTTCAATGGCATCCACAAGCAAACGACTATCGGCTCAAAAGCCAGGTGCGACAAGCGTTTGCGCGCTTTCAGGCGGGCTTTTCGGCATTGTCCCGCTCACTGCTTTCGACCATAACCGATCGGGGCTTTACGATCCGCGACAAACCGTCGCAGCCGCGAATTTTGTAATAAGACAGCGCCGCCGCGCCTGCCCGCCCCGTCCCACGGCCCTAACCGGGACGTCGGCGTCCGATGTCTTCGACCCGCACGATGGCATACCCATCGGCCGTCGTGCGCGGCACCGCTTTCCACGCGTGGCCGTATATCACCTCGAACGTCAGCGCGATCGTCCCGTCCGCGCGCCGCCTCGCTTCCAGGGCCTTGCGCAGTGCGGCATGGATGCGCCGCGCGTGAGCGGGCTGCGTCGCGGCATGAGCGCGGCGATGCGGATAGGCGCCCCAGCGGCGCACGTCGGCGAGGAGCGACTCGGGGGAAGTGTAGGTGATCGTCAACGTCTCCTGATCCATCACGGGAATCTCGAAGCCGCTTTCGACGAGCATGTCGCCCAGATCGTGCATATCGACGAAATCGATGACGTGCGGCGCGCCGGACAGGCCATGCGCCGCCTCGACTTCGGCATAGGCTGCGCGCAGCTCGCACAGCGTGTCAGGGCCGAGCGTGCTGAACATCAACAGACCGTTGGGCTCGAGCACGCGCTGCCATTCGGGCAGTACGCTATCGGGTTGCGAGTGCCAATGCAGCGCCAGATTCGACCAAATGAAATCGAACGCGCCATCCGCAAAAGGCAGCGCCGCGAAATCGGCCTGCGCAAGACGCGGCCCGCGCACGCCCAGCGAGCGCTGCAGCGCGGCCGGCAGCAAGCGCCGCCATCCCGGGTCGCCGGCCGCCTGCGGCAACGCGCGGGCCAGCATCGCGTGGGATAGATCGACGCCGACGAGCGGCGTCTCGGGAAAGCGCTCGCGCAGGCGCGGGAGGTCGTCGCCGACGCCGCAACCGGCATCGAGCATGCTCGCGGGACTGACTTTGATGTAGTCGAGACGCTCGCGCATGCGCTGCGAAATCTCGCGCGGCAGGAACGCCACCTCGCCGAAGGTTGCGGCGCGGCGGTCGAATATTCGCCGTACAAGTCGGGAATCGTAGGCCGGACGGCCGGACTTTGCGGCAGGAGAAGACATGACGGTCGAACGAGCGAAGAGCCCGAAGTATACTCGCTCGCTTCAATCCGTCCAGCGAGGAAGGCATCCATGGCGCATGCACCGGGGCCGTCGCCGCATCGTCGCGGGCCGAACACGCGCCATGGCGGCGCGCAAGGCCCATCCGCGCGCCGTTTGCATTGTGCAACCGCGCCGCTAGCCACGCTTGCACCGTTCGCGCGGTTCACGCGGTTCGCGCAGTTGACGCCGCTCGTTCGGCGCATGGCCCGCATCGCCCTGCCGCGTCAATGCCTGCTCTGCGGCCTGGCTTGCGACCCAATGCCGCAAGGCCCGATCTGCGCGGCTTGCGACGCCGCGTATTGGAACGAGCCGCGGCTTCGCTGCACGAAATGCGCATTACCGCTGCCGCCGCTGCGCGGGGGCAGCGCGTCGCCGGCGCGGTTCGTCTGCGCCGGATGCACGCGTGTGCCGCCCATGCTCGACGCCACGCTCGCGTTGGCCGACTACCGTCCGCCACTCGAGCGCCTCGCGCTCGGGCTCAAATTCCATTCGCGCTTGGCCGTCGCGCGCGAGTTCGGCAAGCGGCTCGCACAGCTCGCGCACGATCACCCGGCCTGCACGCCGCGGCCGGACGTCATGGCGCCGATGCCGCTTGCGCACGGCCGGCTCATCGCGCGCGGCTTCAACCAGGCGTGGGAAATTGCGCGCCCGCTTGCACGCTCGCTCGGCGTGGCGGCCGAGCCGACGCTGCTGCAACGTATCGCCGATACGGCTCAGCAATCGAGGCTCGATCGCGGGGCGCGCCGCCGCAACGTTGCAGCCGCCTTTCGCGTGCGGCAGCCCGTGCGCGGCCTGCACGTAGGCCTCGTCGACGACGTCATGACCTCCGGCGCGACACTGGACGCAGCGGCGCGCGAGCTGAAGGCCGCCGGCGCCCGGCGCGTGACCTGTTTCGTCGCGCTGCGCACCCCACCCGATTAACTTTGCCGCATTCACACCATGTTCAACGTCGTTCTAGTCGAACCCGAAATTCCGCCGAACACCGGCAACGTGATCCGGCTATGCGCCAATACCGGCGCGCGGCTCCATCTGGTCGAACCGCTCGGCTTTCCGCTCGACGATGCGAAGATGCGGCGCGCGGGCCTCGATTATCACGAGTACACGCAAATGCGCGTGCATGAAAGCTGGGACGCACTGCTCGCGAGCGAAGCGCCCGACACCACGCGGATGTTCGCCTTCACGACGCGCGGCTCGGGACGTTTTCACGACGTGAGCTTCAGAGCGGGCGACTGGTTCGTCTTCGGCGCCGAGACCCGCGGCTTGCCGGCCGGCCTGCTCGAGCGCTTCCCCGCCGAGCAGCGGGTGCGGCTGCCGATGCGGCCAGGCAATCGGAGCATGAATCTGTCGAACACGGTAGCCATCGTCGTGTTCGAGGCTTGGCGCCAGGCGGGATTCGAAGGCGGCGCCTAACGGCGAGCGAGATCGGCCTCGTACAAACGCAGCATCGGCTCGTCGAAGCAAGCGAAAACGACCCGCGTCATGCGCGGGGAAGCAGGCAACGCATCGATAACGCTATCGATCGCGATGCGTACCGCTTGCTCGGCGGGAAAACGATATACCCCGCAACTGATAGCGGGAAAGGCGATGCTCTCGCAGTCGACCTCGCGCGCGCGTTCCAGGGAGCGCCGGTAACACGATGCGAGTAATTCGGCTTCCGCATGAGCGCCGCCACGCCAAACAGGACCGACTGCGTGAATGACGTATTTCGCGGGAAGGCGGTAGCCGCGCGTGCGTTTCGCGTCCCCGGTCGCGCAACCGCCCAGCGCTGCGCATTCGCGCAGCAAGTCCGCGCCAGCCGCCCGGTGAATCGCACCGTCCACCCCGCCTCCGCCTAGCAGGGAAGTGTTGGCCGCGTTGACGATCGCGTCCACGGCAAGCGTCGTGATGTCGGCCTCGCACGCCTCCAATCGGCATGCGCCAAGCATAAGCGAAGACATGGCTGGCTCCTTTTTCGAGCGCGCCGGCGCGACGCCGCCGGATGCGCGCAATACAGCGCCACCGAAAGCTTGCGTCAGCGAACGATGTGCAACGACGATCGCAAATCGCCCCGCATCGACCGGCGCCGCGTATCAGCCCGCCCGAGGTTTCGCCCCGGGCGATTCGGCGCGCGCATCGCGACGTAGCAGCGCATCGACAGCAGCGCGCGGCGCTACGCCATCGAACAGCACGGAACATACCGCCTGCGTAATCGGCACATCCACGCCGTGCGAGCGTGCGATGGCAAGCACCGCCCGAGCGCACCGAACGCCTTCGGCCACATGGCCGAGCGCCGCAAGGATGTCGTCGAGCGTGCGGCCCTGCGCCAGTTGCCATCCCACCGTTCGGTTGCGCGACAGGTCGCCCGTGGCAGTGAGGATGAGATCGCCGAGCCCGGTCAGGCCCGTGAACGTTTCGGGTCGGCCGCCGAGCGCCGCGCCGAGCCGGGACATCTCCGCAAGCCCGCGCGTGATCAACGCCGCTCGCGCATTCATGCCGAGCGAAAGACCGTCGGCAATCCCGGTGGCGATCGCCAGCACGTTCTTCACCGCACCGCCCACTTCGACGCCGATCAGATCGTCGCCGGTATAGATGCGCATCGCGCCATGATGAAACGCCGCGAGCGTGCGCGCTCGGCAAGCGGCCGAGGCACTCGCGACGGTCAGGGCAACGGGCAAGCCCGACGCGACTTCGCGCGCGAAGCTCGGGCCCGACAGCGCGCCGTTGCTCGGGTGTCCCGCCAACTCCTGCGCGACCACCTGATGCGGAAGCAACTGCGTATCGGCTTCGAAGCCTTTGCATACCCAAACGAAATGCTCCGGCACACACCGCGCTTGGTCTCGCATGGTGCGGCACAGCGCACGCAGCCCGGCGACGGGCGTCGCAACGACGACGAGCGAGGCATCGTCGGCCGCATGCGCGAGCGCCGCTTGCAAGCTGGCCTCATAGCGAAGCGCCGCGGGCAATGCAACGCCCGGCAGATAGTGGGTGTTCTCGTGCTTGGCGGCGAACTCGGCGACGAGCGCCGCATCGCGCGCCCACAGCACCGTGTCGTGCCGCATGGCCAGATGCGCCGCGAGCGCGGTACCCCACGCTCCGGCCCCGAGTACCGCGACCTTCATGGCCGGCGCCGCCGTCGTAGGCTCAATGCTGCGTGGCGTTGGCCGCCGCGCCGCCTTGCTGGTTCTCGCTCAACTGCGCAAGACGCTGCTCGTAGAGCGCTTGGAAGTTGATCTCGGCCAAGTGGATGGGCGGGAAGCCAGCACGCGTGATCGCATCGGCGATGTTCGAGCGCAAGTAGGGGAAGATGATCGTCGGGCAAGCGATGCCGACGAGCGGATCGATCTGGTCGGCGGGGATATTGCGAATATCGAAAATCCCGGCCTGCTTGGCCTCGATGAGAAACGCAACCTTGTCACTCACCTTGGCCGTGACCGTGCCCGTGACGATGACTTCGAAGACGCTTTCGGCAAGACGTTCCGCCTTGACGTCGACTTCGACTTCGACCGAAGGCATGTCCTGCTCGAGGAAGATCGCCGGTGAGTTGGGCTGCTCGAGCGACAAATCCTTCAGGTAGACACGCTGAATGTTGAAGAACGGCTGGTTGTTCTGATCCGACATGGTGACTCCGATAGATAAAGGGCGCCGCGGCGATATGCAAACGGGCCGATTGCGTGCGGGTGGCGCCCGAGCCTAAACCTAGTTTCCCTAGACTCGGGCGCATGGCCTTTGGAAAGCGTGAAGTGATGTGATCGCGTCGAAAGCGCGCCGTGCGGTTACCCGCCCGCGCACTTAGGCCTGGCCGAGCAGCGGCATCAAGCCGCCGGCTCGGTCGAGGGCCGACAAATCGTCATAGCCGCCGACGTGGGTATCGCCGATGAACACTTGGGGCACAGTGCGCCGCCCCGTGCGCGTCATCATCTCCTCGCGGCGGGCCGGGTCCTTGTCGATCAAGATTTTTTCGATGTGTTGGACGCCGCGCGACTTCAACAGCCGCTCGGCCATCTGGCAATACGGACATACCTGCGTGCTGTACATAACGACCGAATTCACTCTCGCACTCCTTTACTTGACGACCGGCATGCCGGCCTGCTGCCACGCGGTCAAACCGCCTTGCAGCACATGGACCTCGGTATAGCCCGCCGCCTTGACGATGTGCGACGCTTTATTCGACTGCAGCCCCGTCTGGCAAACGAGCAAAACCGGCGTAGCCTTATTCTTCGCGATTTGGCCGATCTTTGCTTGGAGCTCGTCGAGCGCGAGGTGACGCGCGGCCGGCAGGTGGCCGGCGGCATAGTCGGTTGCCGTGCGCAGATCGACCACGACGGCATTGCGGCGATTGATGAGCTGTATCGCTTCGGCGGCCGACAAACCGCCGCGGCCGCGTCCGGTAATGAGCGGCCAAAGCAGCAGAGCGCCGGAGACGACGAGCGCCACGAGTAGCACGAGGTTGGTGTAATCGGTAAAAAACGTCACGGGTATCCGCCAAAAGTGCGCCAAAAGTGAGCAGGCAATCCGACCATTATAAAATAACCGTCTGACGCGATGGCGCTCTGCTTTTCGGCCGAGCCGCCGGTGCGCGATAAGCTTCCTCACTAACCGACCGACAACCTCATGTACAAGCTCGTTCTCATCCGCCACGGCGAATCGACGTGGAACAAGGAAAACCGCTTCACCGGCTGGGTCGACGTCGACCTGACCGAGCAAGGCAACCGCGAGGCCCGGCAAGCGGGCCAACTGCTCAAGGAAGCCGGCTACACGTTCGACATCGCCTACACCTCGGTGCTCAAGCGCGCCATCCGCACGCTCTGTCACGTGCAGGACCAGATGGACCTCATGTACATCCCGGTGGTCCACTCCTGGCGCTTGAACGAGCGCCACTACGGCGCGCTCGCCGGACTAAACAAGGCCGAAACCGCGGCCAAATACGGCGACGATCAAGTGCTGGTCTGGCGCCGCAGCTACGACACGCCGCCGCCCGCGCTCGAGCCGACCGACCCGCGCGCCTCTTACGACGATCCGCGCTATGCGAAGGTGCCGCGCGCCGAATTGCCGCTCACCGAGTGCCTGAAGGACACGGTCGCGCGCGTGCTGCCGATCTGGAACGAGTCCATCGCACCGGCCCTCAAAGGCGGCAAGCAAGTGCTGATCGCGGCGCACGGCAATTCGCTGCGCGCGCTGATCAAATACCTGGATGGGATTTCCGACAGCGACATCGTCGGACTGAACATCCCCAACGGCGTGCCGCTCGTCTACGAGCTGGACGAAAATCTGAAGCCGATCCAGCACTATTATCTCGGCGATCAAGAGGCGATCGCCCAGGCGCAAGCGGCTGTCGCCAAGCAAGGCAAAGCCGGCTGACCCGCACCGGTTCGCGCGCTTGGCGGCCGCCCGGGCGCGCCGCGCGCGAACCGGATAGCCCCGTCGACGGTCCAATCTCGACCTATCGCCGCCGCGCCACCGCGCGGTCCCGGCCGAGCAGTTATACTTGACCGTCCCTCGCCCTCGGCGTTCACACCCTGTTTCCCGACCGCACCAGACTCTATGCGCACGAAACTCAAGAACATCGGCTTGATCGCCGCTGGCCTCGCCACCGGCGTCTTTGCGACGCTGCAATTTTCTGCCGCAGCGCAGCAGCAAGTCAGCACGCCGCTGCCGCTCGACCAGTTGCGTCTCTTCGCCGAGGTGTTCGGGCAGATCAAGCACGATTACGTCGTGCCGGTCGACGACAAAAAACTGCTGACCGAGGCGATCAAGGGCATGGTGTCCAGCCTCGATCCGCACTCGTCCTATCTCGATAAGACCGATTATCAAGAGTTGCAGGAGCAGACGAAGGGGCGGTTCGCCGGTCTAGGCATCGAGATTTCGCAGGAAGACGGCCTCATCAAAGTGATTTCGCCGATCGAGGACACGCCGGCGTTCCATGCGGGCCTGCGCCCCGGCGATCTCATCACGCGCATCAACGACAAGCCGGTGCGCGGCATGACGCTCGACCAAGCCGTCAAGCAAATGCGCGGCGAGCCGGGCACCAAGGTGACGCTCACGATCTTCCGCAAGAGCGACGATCGCACGTTCCCCGTCACCGTCACACGCGCGATCATCCGCGTGCAGAGCGTGAAGACGAAGGTGCTGGCCCCCGGCTACGCCTATATGCGCATTACGAGCTTCCAAGAGCGCACCGTTCCCGACCTCGCGTCCAAGCTCGAAGATATCGCCCGCGAGCAGCCGAACCTGAAGGGTTTCGTGCTCGACTTGCGCAATAACGGCGGCGGCCTGCTGCAAAGCGCCGTCGGCGTCGCGGGGGCATTCTTGCCGGCCAATTCGGTCGTCGTCTCGACCAACGGCCAAATCCCCGATTCGAAACAGGTGTATCGGGACACCTACGACAACTACCGTCTGCCCTCGTTCGACTCCGATCCGCTCAAGAATCTGCCTGCCGTCTACAAGAGCGTGCCGATGGTCGTGTTGACCAACGCCTATTCGGCGTCGGCCTCTGAAATCGTCGCAGGCGCGCTGCAAGATCAGCACCGCGCGCTGATCTTGGGCAAAACGACGTTCGGCAAGGGGTCGGTGCAAACGGTGCGTCCGCTTACGTCCGACACCGCGCTGCGTTTGACCACGGCTTACTACTACACGCCTAGCGGCCGCTCGATCCAAAACAAGGGTATTCGCCCCGACATCGCCGTCGATCAATACGCCGAGGGCGATCCCGACGACGCACTCGTCACGCGCGAGGTCGACTACTCGAACCACCTGGCCAATAAGCAAGACCCGAACGAGAAGAAGGAGCAAGAGCAGCGCGAGAAGGATCGTCTGCAGCAGCTTCAACAGCTCGAAGAGGAAAACGACAAGAAGACGCCCGAGCAGCGCGCCAAGGATCGCGATCGCAAGCCGATCGAGTTCGGCTCGGCCGACGATTTCATGCTTCAGCAAGCCCTGAACAAGCTCGAGGGCAAGCAGGTGCAGTTGTCGAAATCGGTGACCGAACGCAAGCTCGCGGAGAACAAGCCGCAGCGTTCGGCCTCGGCGCCGATCGCCGTCAAGCCGGCATCGCCGGCGCCGGCGGCGTCCGCACCGGCCGCGTCGCCAAGCAAGTAACACCGCCGGGCCCGCCTTCGCTGCGCCCCGCTCGCTCCGGCTCCGCCGGGCGAGCGCGCGGGGCAGCAAGGGCGCAGCTTCACCGGCGCCACCGCATGAGCGCTTTCCGACGCGCGCCGCCATGAACGACGATCAGCTTCTTCGCTATTCCCGCCATATCCTCGTCGACGAGATCGGTATCGAGGCGCAGCAACGCTTCCTCGACGCGCACGCGATCGTGATCGGCGCGGGCGGGCTCGGCTCGCCCGCCGCCATGTATCTCGCCGCGGCCGGCGGCGGCCGCTTGACGCTCGTCGATGGCGATGTCGTCGATCTCACGAACCTGCAGCGGCAGATTCTGCACGGGACGGCAACGGTCGGTCGCAAAAAGGTGGAGTCGGGCCGCGAGGCCCTGGCACGGCTCAATCCGGAGGTGACCGTGGAGACGGTCGACCGGCGCATCGACGACGCGTGGCTCGATGCGCACGTTCCCGACGCCACCGTGGTGCTCGACTGCACCGACAATTTCGCGACGCGCCATGCGATCAATCGCGCCTGCGTCAAGCACCGCGTTCCGCTGGTATCGGGCGCGGCGTTGCGCTTCGACGGGCAAATCAGCACGTTCGATTTCCGCGACGGCGGCTCGCCCTGCTATGCGTGCGTATTCCCCGAAGATCAGCCTTTCGAGGAAGTCGCATGCTCGACGATGGGCGTTTTCGCGCCCACGGTCGGCATCATCGGCACGATGCAAGCAGCCGAGGCCTTGCGCGTGATCGGCGGCATCGGCCAGCCCTTGACGGGCCGGCTGATGATGCTCGATTCGCTGCGGATGGAATGGACGACGATGAAAATCGCTCGCCAAAGCGACTGCCCCGTATGCGGGAGCGGCGGTTCAAACTTGCGCGAGGCAACGTAGCGCAGCCTGCACTTCTTCCGGCTCGAACGCGGCCAGCACATCGGCGGCGGGCTTCTCGAGCGCCGACAGATTTGCCCTCAAGATCTCCTGCTTGACCACCAGCAATTGGCTCGGATGCATCGAGAACTCGGTCAATCCCATCCCGAGCAGCAGCCGCGTAAGCTGCGGGTCGCCCGCCATCTCACCGCAAACCGACACCGGCACGCCAGCGCGTTTGGCCTCCCGCAGCGTGAATGCGATCAAATGCAGCACGGCCGGATGCAGCGGGTCGTACAGATGGGCAACGGCGTTGTCCGCCCGATCGATCGCCAGCGTGTATTGGATCAAATCGTTGGTGCCGATCGACAAAAAGTCCACACGCTTCAAAAACAGCGGCAACGCAATCGCGGCGGCCGGAATCTCGATCATCGCGCCCACGCGCACACCCGGGTCGTACGGCAGCCCGGCGTCGTCAAGTTGCCGCTTGGCCTCGCGGATCAAATCGAGCGTCTGGTCGATTTCCTGCGCGTGAGCGAGCATCGGCACGAGAATGCGCACTTGGCCGAAGGCGGAAGCACGCAGAATCGCACGCAACTGCGTGAGGAACATCTGCGGCTCGGATAGGCTCCAGCGAATGGCGCGCAGGCCCAGCGCGGGGTTGGGTGCGCTCTCGTAACCCTCGACGCCGATCGAATCGAGCGGCTTATCGGCGCCGACGTCGATCGTCCGGATCGTCACCGGCAAGCCGCCCATGAATTCGACCGCCCGCTTGTACGCTTCGAACTGCTGCTCTTCTTCCGGCAACCTGTCCTTGTGATTCATGAACAGGAATTCGGTGCGAAACAGCCCCACGCCGACGGCGCCGGCCTCGACGGCCACCCGCGCATCTTCGGGCAACTCGATGTTGGCCAAGAGTGAGATCTTCGTGCCGCACAGCGTTTGCGTGGGCGTGAACTTGAGCCGCTGCAGCTTCTTTTGCTCGAGCAGTTTCTCGCTTTGCCGATACGAATACTCTTCGAGCACGATCGGCGCGGGATCGACGATGACGATGCCGCGGTCGCCATCGACGATGATCAGATCGTCCTGACGAATCAACGCGCTGGCATGCTGCACGCCGACCGCGGCCGGAATGCCGAGGCTGCGCGCGACGATCGCCGTATGCGAGGTGCGTCCGCCCAAGTCGGTCACGAACCCTTGGAAAGTCTGCGTCTTGAACTGCAGCATATCCGCGGGCGAAATGTCGTGGGCGACGACGATCATGTCGTCGGCCGATTGCGCGTTGGCGCCATCGATGAGCGCTGCCGCCGACGGCGCGCCCGCGAGCGCTTTCAAGATGCGTTCGACCACTTGCTGCACATCGGCTTTGCGTTCGCGCAGATACGCGTCTTCGATATCGTCGAAGTGGCGCGCGAGCCGCTCGAGCTGCTCGGTCAATGCCCATTCGACGTTGTAGCGCCGCGTACGAATGAGGTCCATCGTCTCCTGCACGAGCATCGCGTCCTTCAGAATCATCGAATGGACGTTGATGAACGCACCCACTTCGCTCGGCGCATCGGCGGACAAATCGTCGCTCAACCGATCGAGCTCATTCTGCACGGCGATCAAAGCGGCGCGAAAGCGCTCGATCTCGCCTTCGATTTGCGGCGGATCCACGAGGTAGTGGTCGACGTCGAGCGCTGCAGGCGCAATGAGATAGGCGCGCCCGATCGCGATGCCGCGTGACACCGGAATACCATGCAGCGAAAACGACACGCGCACCTCCTCGAGTTGTGTGATGCCGCGGCAAATACCGCTAGCCCGGGATTATAGATTCCACTGACCGTTGCTGACTGCGTGCGGCGCAGCATCGCGGGGAGTCGGTCGGCGCCAAGGCGCTTCTTAGGAAGGATAAACCGCACGGTTCAAGCCCGGGTATGCTCGAGCGGTCGCGCCTTCGCGCGCGGCAATGCAGTTGGAATAAAAACGCCGCGGAGCACCGCGGCGTGTGTGCTGCGTTGCCGCTACGCACTGCAAACGTAGCGGGCCACCTCGGGCTTATTGTCCCTCGCCGAATTTGTCGGCGATGAGCTTGAGCAGCGCGTCCATCGCGTCCTGCTCGTCGGAGCCCTCGGTTTCGATCGTTACCGTGCTGCCGATGCCGGCCGCAAGCATCATCACGCCCATGATGCTTTTCGCGTTGATTCGCCGGCCATTACGCGTCATCCAAATTTCCGCTTGATAATTGGCCGCGAGCTGCGTGAGCTTGGCCGATGCACGTGCATGCAACCCCAACTTGTTGACGATCGTCGTTTCTTTTTGAAGCATGTGCTCGTCCTGAAAAGCAAAAAGAGAAGATTCGGACTCAGTGCCGCGAACCCCTGGGGGTGTCCGTGCTCGCAGTCGAGTTGCCGCCCTCACCGGCACCGGCAATCGCGCCGGCTCGCTCGGCTGATGCGACGACCGGCACGCCCGGCGCGGCGCATTCCGACTCACCGCAGAGGGTACCCGCTTGCACGGCCTCGACGAGCGGCCCGATCGCATGCACCCCCTTGGTCGCGCCCGCAAGCGCCTTCTCGACGAGCAGGTCGAGGTCGCACGTGCGATAGCAGACGCCTCGCACGAGCATCGGCAAATTCACGCCGGCCAGCACACGCACGCCGGGCAGCGCGGAAAGCCGGCTTGCGATGTTGGCGGGCGTGGCGCCGAACATGTCGGTCAGCACGAGCATGCCGTTGTCCTCGCGCAGGCGCTCGATTTCGCTGTTCGCCTGAGCCACCACTTGAACCGGATCGCTATCGGGCAGCACATCGATGGCGCCGACGCGCGCCGGCAGCCCGCCGTAGATATGCGCGACGCACTCCTTCAATGCCGAAGCGAGCGGCGCATGGGCAATGATCAGGATGCCTGCCATGTCAGCACGCACCAAGAGGCGCCGAACACGAGGCCGATCCCGCAGGAAGGGCAACGCGTCGAACGAGAATGGGGGATCGTTTCATCTCAGTCTGGCAACGAAAGCGCCGCAAAGGGCCGGATCCGGACGGCCGCCTGCGTGGGCGCGGCGCGAAATACGGGCTCCGCCGTACGCGCGGGCCGCCTCGCGAGCAAACCGTTTCAGGAAGCGGTCATTGTAGCAGGCCCATTTTCCACCTAAGCGGCGCTTCTTGCCCGGGGCGCGCAGCCGTCATCGCACCGCGCGCTCGAGGGCGTCGACGAACATCCCCGCAACGTCGAACCCCGTCTGCTCCATGATTTCGCGGAAGCACGTCGGGCTCGTGACGTTGACCTCGGTGAGATAGTCGCCGATAACGTCCAACCCGACGAGCAACAGCCCGCGCGCGGCCAGCACCGGTCCGACCGTATCGGCGATCTCGCGGTCGTACGCGCTGAGCGGCTGGGCGACGCCGAGCCCGCCCGCCGCCAGATTGCCGCGCACTTCGCCGCCTTGGGGGATGCGCGCCAGCGAATACGGGACGCTTTGCCCGCCGATCAGCAAGATGCGCTTATCGCCCGCGGCGATGTCCGGGATGAACTTCTGCGCCATGACCGAGCGCGCCCCGTCGTGACTGAGGACTTCGATGATCGAGCCGAGGTTCATGCCCTCACGCGTGACGCGGAACACGCCCATGCCGCCCATGCCGTCGAGCGGCTTCAAAATCACGTCGCCGTGCTCGGCGTGAAACGCACGCAACCGCGCGGCGTCGCGGGTTACTAGGGTGGGCACAACGAACTGAGGAAACTCGCCGATCGCGAGTTTCTCGGAGTGGTCGCGAATCGTCTGCGGTTTGTTGAAGACGCGTGCCCCCTCGCGCTCGGCCAATTCCAGCAGCCAGGTCGACGTCACGTACTCCATGTCGAAAGGGGGGTCCTTTCGCATGAGGATGGCGCCGAACGAAGTGAGCTTCCGATGCTCGTGCGGACCGCTTTCGTGCCATGGATGGCGATGCAAGTCGGTGGTGTCGCCGACGATGTCGACCCGGCGCACCGTGGCTTCGACGCTGGCCGACACCCACGCCAGATGCTTAGGTTCGCAGGTGTAGACGACGTGGCCGCGACGCGCGGCCTCCGCCATCATCGCGTAGGTGGAATCCTTGTAGATCTTGAAGTGCGCAAGCGGATCGGCGATGAAAAGAATGTCCATGAAACCCCTGCTCCCCCGGTGGGGGCTCCTGTGTTCGTTACGTTCTCGACCCCCAGCGCTCTGCGCCGGGAGTCAGACTTGGATCGCTTCGGGATCCGTCTTCTCGAGCTCGACCGAGGCCGCGAGCAGGGCAAGCCGCGCGACGACGCCGTACATGTAGAAACGGTTCGGCGGTGCGGCGCCGGGTTTGGCATGCGCATCGGGCAAGGCCGTGTGCTCGAAACCGAGCGGCACGAAGTGCATGCCGGGGGCGTTCAAGTTCTGATCGCGCTCGCGGCTGCCGTGGACGCGGTAAAAGCCGCCCACCACATAGCGGTCGATCATGTAGACCACGGGCTCGGCCACTTCCTCGCCGATGCGCTCGAACGTGTAGACGCCCTCCTGGACGATCACATCATGCACCTCTAGGCCTTCCTTGGTGGCCGACATGCGCGAGCGCTCGCCCTTGGTCAGGTTCGCGACTTCCGAGGCGTCGTGAACGGTCATCACGCCGCGCCCGTCGGTGCCCGCATCGGATTTGATGACGACGTACGGCTTCTCGCCGATGCCGTACTCGCGATATTTGCGTGCGATCTTCTTGATCACGGCGTCGATCGCATCGGCGAGCGCTTGCTCGCCCGTGCGCGCCTCGAAGTCCACGCCTTCGACGTGCGCGAAGTACGGATTGACCATCCACGGATCGATTTCGACGAGCTTGGCGAACTTCTTGGCTACGTCGTCGTAGCAGGAGAAGTGCGTCGACTTGCGGCGCACGGCCCAACCGGCGTGCAGCGGCGGCAAGACGTATTGCTCATGCAGATTTTCGAGCACGGGCGGCAAACCGCCCGACAAATCGTTGTTGAGCAAAATCGAGCACGGATCGAAATTCTTCAGGCCCAGCCGCCGCGGCGTGCGCTCGAGCGGCTCGAGGACGATCTTTTGCCCATCGGCCAGCGGAATCGTCACCGGCCCGACGATGGTTTCGTCGAGGGTGCCGAAGCGCACGTTCAGCCCGGCTTGCCGCATGATCGTGGCCAAGCGGGCGACATTCTCCAGATAGAAGGCGTTGCGCGTGTGCCGCTCGGGGATCACGAGCAGATTCTTGGCGTCGGGGCAGATCTTCTCGATCGAGGCCATCGCCGCCTGCACCGCGAGCGGCAGTACTTCATTGGGCAGATTGTTGAAGCCGCCGGGAAACAGATTCGTGTCGACGGGCGCGAGCTTGAAGCCCGCGTTGCGCAGGTCCACCGAACAATAGAAAGGCGGCGTGTGCTCCTGCCATTCGAGCCGGAACCACCGCTCGATCGCCGGCGTGGCGTCGAGGATCTTCCGCTCGAGATCGAGCAGAGGACCGTTTAACGCCGTAACTAGGTGCGGAACCATTGATTACTCGATGAACAGGGGAGAAGGAGATTGTAGGGCAATTGCCTGGACGATTTGGGGGTGGTTTCGCGGATCGCAAGAGAGGCCCGTGCGGCGCGGTTTCTATCGATCCGATAGCCAAAATAAAAAACCCCGCCATTAGGCGGGGAAAAGTCGCTGCGCTTCTATTCGGTTCGAGGAGCGGCGGGGCGCGCCCCGCGCTCGTATCGATTATTCGACGTGCTCGCCGTGCAGCACCACGTCCAAACCTTCGCGCTCTTCTTCTTCCGCGACGCGCAGGCCGATCACGAGATCGATGATCTTGAGCAGCACGAAACTGAGCACGCCGCTGTAAACGATCGTCGTCAGCACACCCTTCGCTTGCAGCAGAAGGCTGCCGTCGGCGCCGCCGATGTCCTTCACCGCGAAGATGCCCGTAAGCAGTGCGCCGATGATCCCGCCCACGCCGTGCACGCCGAAGCAATCGAGCGAGTCGTCGTAGCCGAGCTTGATCTTCAACCAGGTGGCCGACCAGAAGCAGACGACCCCGGCGATGAATCCGATCGCCAGCGCGCCGCCCACGCCCACATAACCCGAAGCCGGCGTAATCGCGACGAGGCCGGCGACGGCGCCCGAGGCAATGCCGAGCGCGGAAGGCTTACCCTTGGCGATCCATTCGACGAACATCCAGCCGAGCGCCGCGCAGGCCGTGGCCACTTGCGTCGTGAGCATCGCGAAACCCGCACGGCCGTCGGCCGCGACCGCCGAGCCGGCGTTGAAGCCGAACCAGCCCACCCACAGCATCGCCGCGCCCATCAGCGTCAGCACGAGGTTGTGCGGGGCCATCGCTTCGCGGCCATAGCCGACGCGCTTGCCGAGCACGAGCGCGCAGACGAGACCGGCAACGCCGGCGTTGATGTGCACGACGGTGCCGCCCGCGAAATCGAGGATGCCGGCGGACGAGAGCCAGCCCGTCGGTTCCCAAACCATGTGCGCGATCGGCGAATAGACGATCAGCGACCACAGCGTCATGAAAACGAGCATGGCCGAGAACTTCATGCGATCGGCGAAAGCGCCCGTAATCAGTGCGGGCGTGATGATCGCGAACGTCATTTGGTAGATGAAATAGACGGTCTCGGGGATCGTCGGCGCGAGGTGGCTGACGGTCAAGGTCGTGGCCTTGTCGCCCTTGATGTAGGTCATGCCCGCGAGCAGCACGCGCGAGAAGCCGCCGATGAACGCGTTGCCAGGCGTGAAGGCGAGGCTGTAGCCCACCACAGTCCAGAGCACCGTCACGACGCAGGTGATGGCGAAGCTTTGCATCACCGTGGCGAGGACGTTCTTCTTGCGCACCATGCCGGCGTAGAACAGCGCGAGGCCGGGGATCGTCATGAACAGCACGAGCGCCGAAGAGGTCAACATCCAGGCCGTGTCGCCCGAATTGATCTTCGACGAATCGACCGAGAACGGCGCGGTGGGGGTGGCCGGGGCTGCGGCGGCGGCCGATGCGGCCGAAGCATCGGGCGCGGCGGCGGAAGAAGCGGCGCTTGCTTGCGCGGCCGCGGCAGGCGTGGAAGCGGCCGCGGCGGCCGCCGGGGCTGACGAAGCGTCGTCGGCGAACGCGGCTCCGACGCCGCCCACCAAGAGCGACGCGGCCATCGCCAATGACATCAATAGTTTGCGCATCTTCGGTTTCCTCTATGTCGCTATGTCTTCGAAGTTCTAGTTACAGGGCGTCGGCGCCCGTTTCCCCGGTGCGAATGCGAATCACCTGCTCGATCGGCGTGACGAAGATCTTGCCGTCGCCGATCTTGCCCGTGCGCGCGGCGCGTTCGATGGCTTCGATGGCCTGCTCGACGATGTCGTCCGAGACAGCCGCCTCGATCTTCACCTTCGGCAGGAAGTCGACGACGTACTCGGCGCCGCGATAGAGCTCGGTATGACCTTTCTGGCGCCCGAAACCCTTCACTTCGGTCACGGTAATGCCGGACACGCCGATCGCGGACAACGCCTCGCGCGCTTCATCGAGCTTGAAGGGCTTGATGATTGCGGTAATGAGCTTCATGAAAGTCCTCTTTTCGTTGCGAAAACTGTGTTGCCGTGCGCCGCCGCCGCTCGTTGGATCGACGTCGGGTGCCAGCCCCCGATTCGTGCGGCCAGGAAAAGCAACAGTCGTGCCATGCGATGCATAGGCGCACGGAAGAAGGCAATGACGAGGGGATGGGACCGCCGATCGTGTCGTCGGCGCGGCGCTGCCGCGCTGGCGCGGGCTGGCGATCGTTGCTAGAGTGTTCGCACACTCGGAAATACGGGTACGCACCAATGGCGCTCACGGCCGCACAAGCGCGTGCTCACCACGCACCAAGTTAGATCGCTCGTGCGCCGTGGACGCAAATCGGAAGAAAAGCTGCACATTTTTTGTGCAAGAAGGGGAACCACCATGAAGCAACCGAATGATTTCTTTCAGGATTTTCAGAACCGCATGAGCGAGTTGCTGAAGCACTCGCCGGCTAAGGACGTCGAGCGCAATGTCAAAGCCATGCTCTCGCAAGGCTTCTCGAAGCTCGATCTCGTCACGCGCGAGGAATTCGACACGCAGGCTCAAGTGCTGCTCAGAACGCGCACCCGCCTCGAGGAACTCGAGCGCCGCGTGGCGGAGCTCGAACAACGGCTGGCCGCGGTTCAAGAACCCTAAGCAGAGCAAAGCGGGCCGCCTGCGCGGCGGCCCTAAGTTGCTTCGCCCCGCGGTCGCTTTGCGCGACTCGCTTCGCATGACTCACGTCAGCCGTCGATGCGCACTTCCACGCCCGAGGGCCGATACAGGGGCGTCGCCTTGTGCCCGTCGACCACGACCGAATCGAATTGGCCGGACACTTGGCTCGCATCGATGAGATCGATGACGTCGCCCGTCCGAGGCGTCAAGCCGGTGCCCAACTTCACGTGCAGCGTGCCGCCGACGAGCGTGACATGCCCCGTCACTGCGAGGCGCCCTGCGTCGCCTGCGTCTCGGTCCAGTTCGAGCGTGCCGTTTCTCGATTGCGTGTATTTCCCGGCGATCGAAGCGCGCGCCGCGGACGCGATCGCCACCGTGCCGCCGCTGACGTACACGTCGCCCGTCCCGAAGGCGCGGAGCGATCCGGCGATCAGGACGCCGCCCTGCACTTGCGTACCGCCGGAATAAGTGTTGGCGCCCGCCAGCGTCAATGCCCCCGTACCGTTGAACGTGAGCTTGCCGGTCCCGCCGATGTCGTTGCGCCATGTATCGGCGGCATTGAAACCGCCTTGCGAGGCATCCATCGAAATCGTCACGCTCCCGTTGAATTGCCCGTAGCCGTCGGCAGCGGCGAATAGGTTCAAACGCCCCCATCCTTCCGCGTCGTCTAGCATCGGATAGCCTGACGGCAGCGCGGTCGTCTTGAGCACGACGCGACGCTGGTCCGCACTTAAATAGGGCAGCCGCGTCTCGAGCAATACCTCGGCGCCCTTAGGAACCGTGGCCGCAGCACTCGTCGACGCAATTGGATTGAAGCCGAAGGTCAACCGGCGCAGATAGTTGGCCTTGTTCGTCGCGTAGTCGGCGAAGCGGTCCGTCGCGGCCGAGCCCGAATGCGCGTAGGCGGCGAACGTTGATGCGTCGGTGTTCGTGGCCGCGTAGAGCGCGTTATGCGCTTGGGCAAAGGCCGCCTGCTTCAACGCAGCATTCGCCGGCGCCAGCAGGTTGGCCGCAGCCGACGCCTCGCCGAGCACCCGGCCGCCGATGACGTCCAGGGGCGAATGCATCCCGGCGAAAATCCGGTTTTCGCCGAGTTCGAGGCCGCGGCTCAGCATTTCTTGAAAGCGCTCCGGGACGAGATAGGCCATCGCCACCGCATCACGCACGCCTTCGGCCGAGTGGCCGCTCGGGAAGCCGCCGTCGGTCGCGGGCGTCGAGCTTTCCGCCGGCACGAGCGTCGGGGCCACCACGACGCTGTTGCTCCAACGATAGGGCCGCTCGTATTTATAGAAGCGCTTTGCCGGCTCGGTCGATGCGTTCGCCCCCACGGCGTTGATCAAATCGACGACTTTGCCGAACGTCGCGTTCGACGAACTGCCGACGCCCGTGTTGTTGCCCCTGTCGTTGTAGAGCGTAGTTGTCGCGTCGGCGGGGACCGACGTGATACTCGTCGTCTGCTGCGCCGCTGCGCGCCAGGCGCTCGTGAGCGGGCCCATGCCGTCGGACACGCTGTAACCCTTGCCGCGACGGTCGTCGTAGTAGGCGGCCTGCGCTTGCGCGGCCGTGCGCGCCGTCGTTGCGACGACGACGTATTGCACGTTCGCGTTCAGTACCGTGGGGTTCAACGCGGTGCCGTTCGGCGTGCCGTCGGTCGGCACGCCGGTCCACGTCGACGTCACGACGGCCGGGAAGCCACCGACGGCGGGTGCCGAGACGCCTGCGTCGACGATGTCGGTCAGCGGCTGCCAGAGCGTGCGAAAGCCTGCGAGCACACGCACGCCGGCATTGGTGCTCATCGTGGCGTACCGTGCGTCGCCTCGTTGGTTAGTCGCGTAGGTGTCGACGAACGCGGTCACCGCCGGCACCTGCGCGCTATCGACAAAGCCCGGATCGGCGGGCGCAGCCGGAACGTCGACGCCGGAAGGATCGCCGCCGCACGCCGCGGCGAGAAAAGATAAGCACGCTGCTGCCGCAACCGCGCGAATGTGAATGCCCGATGGTGCCGACACGAGATACCCCCAATGTGTTTCAGTGCTGGAAAACACCGGATGGTAGGGGGCGTGTGTGAAGGTTTTGAGAAAAGTAATACTAATTCGGAAAAGCAGAGCGAAACCACGGACCCGGGGTTCCGCTCACATTTTTTCTCCCACTACTTTTGCCAGAACGCCGTGCTCGAGTTCGGCGGCCTGCTCCGCACCGCGCGTCGGGTCGGCGGAAACGTCAAGCCATGTCTGGATGATGTCGGACACCCAAACTCCATCACGCATCACGCGCCCGCGAAGCAGCGATTGAGGATACGGGTGCTGCTTCAGAATCAGATCCGGCCGTTCGCCCTCGCGCGCACGCTTCAGGCCCCGCCATTCTTCAGCCGCTGCGCGCTTGATGTCGGCCGCCAGCAGGAGCTTGAGCATCCATCGCGCGAGGTCGGAGAAAACGAGCGTCGGCGGTGCCGAATGGCTGCTGCGCCGCACGCTCGCCGGCCGCTCTTCGGCTTCCAGTTCGGGGAAATCAGCGTACAGCGGCACATCGGAGAGGATGGGAACGGTTCACCGTTCCCATCCTCCTTCTGGAAGTCCACGAGCTTTCTGATGAGAGCGTGCGATGCGACTCCCACCCACAGGATGACAGCCGGGCGGGATCGGTCGTGCCGTCCGTTCGCGCGTGCGCGCGACTCCAGCAGAGCCTGCGAGAATAGCGGGATCGCGCGATCGGTACGCCCTTCGGTCAGCGCCTTCAATACGACGTGATACGTCTGGCCACGGGGGCTCGTCAGAATGAAATCCGCACCCTTGCCGTCCTCGCCCTTCTCAAGGCCGTCCCAGCCCTGGCTCTGGAAAAGCGAATGCACGGAGTGGCGCGCAAGGCGGTGGGCGGCTCCGGTTGCGAAGTGTAGGTCACGCATGTCACTTGCCCATGTTATTTCACATGGCCATGTGACTCTCGTGCTCACTTCGAGGCAAGCGCCGATACCGTGTTGACGGAGACTTACTTTCCGCCCCAGCGATTCCAGGCCATGCGCAACAGCGCCGCGTTCGCGGCACGACGATCGAATAGCTCAGCGTTGAAGTCGTTCCCAGCCCAGCGACGGTAATCGTTGGCTTCTTCGCTGTCCGGAACTTCGCGTAGCGTATCGAGGAACTGCTGATAACCGAACGGACCGCCGACATCTTCTGGCGGGCAAGCACGTGCTCCATCGACAATGTGCGCGCAGCCCTTCGGCTCGCCTTCGATGAATTGGACTTTCTCCACGACGATGTCGTGCTCCCAGCCATCACCGAAGTCGTACTTGTAGACAAACTTTACGCCGGGATAGACAGCTTTCTCTAGCTTGGCTTTGCGATCATCGAAGGTATTGTCGAGATCCATCGATTCGAGGACATCATCGAGGTCGAACATCGCATAAATCTTGTCGTCGATCTCGAACTCGTGCAGGTGCGAATCGGCCCATGCGCGGTGCGTTCGCCATGGCGTGCGGGACCGCACAGCGGCCGCGCCACCTCGCCGGGGACCGAGCACGAGGGCACGGCGAGCCGCGACGATGCGGCCGACGGTTCGCCACCGCCTACCGAACTGCCCGAACTATATCTACCGGCGTCGAGCGCAGCAGAAGCGGCGCTCGTCCCAGGCGTTGCGGTATTCGGTGCGACCGGCCTGCCCGAGTTGTGCGCGCATTTATGTGGCGAACGTGATGCGCGGCTCGTGCCGGTGGCTGCGGCGATGCCGGAGCGCCCCGCATCGCACATGGCGCCCCCT
>Ga0157369_10001774_pt1 | contig 26122 bp, 23 predicted proteins | sample C25metaG_FD_113461 | JGI IMG/M metagenome (GOLD analysis project Ga0157369, IMG submission 113461) | Corn rhizosphere microbial communities from Kellogg Biological Station, Michigan, USA - C2-5 metaG | ecosystem: Host-associated > Plants > Roots > Rhizosphere > Soil | place: USA: Michigan... | reverse complement strand
GGCGACCACCCGGTGATGGTCAGGAAGTAGCCGAACGTCAGAGGAGGAGGACGAGGGCGACAAGAGCCACCGCGACCGCCGCGTAGGCCGCGAACGCCACGACGGGCGCAGCTACTGCCTTCCAACCGCCTGCCTCCTCACCGGCCGTCAGCGCCCGCGGGATGAGTGGGCCCATGAGCCCGCCCGCGCCAAGAATAAGAGCGACGTACACCGATGCTGTGGCCGAACCCGACGGCCGCGCCGTCCGCAATGTCTCCAGTACCGATGCCTCCGCAACGACAAACGAAATAGCTACCGCGCTCATGAAGTGCGCGACGACGGCATCGACGAACTTGTGGCCGGTACGGAAACCGCGATGAAGGAGCCTGTGCTCAACCAACAGTGTGATCCAAAGCAGCGGTATCAGCTGAGCGGTTGCCTCGTAGAAGCTCTGACCTGGCATGGCGACATGCTGCGTTATAGGTCCGACAAGATCGAGACAACTCCGTAGCCGTGGTAGCGAGGTCCTACATGCGCGGGGGAGCAATTTGGTTGGCGGGTCCATCCACGGTTGCCCGCGCGCGCCGGCTACTCACCGTATGGTTGGCAGACGCGTGTCCCAAGATTGGAACCGCTGGCATGGGCGGCAGTTGCTTTGACGGCTGTTCTCGTGTCGGTGCTAGTTCAGGGGGTTGGCAACTGGCACGGCTTCGGCTCATAGCGACAACCCCGACGGTACAAGGTTCTATGTCTGCTGGTTTCGTCGCTCCGCAGTTTCCTCGGCAACGGCAGGCAGCTGAGGTGAGCCAGGGACTACCCCCGGGGACTCATCGCCCACCGTCGTCGACGAACCTCTTTACCACCGCTTGTGGAACAACCGATCCATGCGGACCGCTGCCCAATTCGCCACCAACGCATGTCGCGGAGCGGAAACCGTGATGATGCATCCAGCCGTGCAGCTCTGCGACCCGTTCCTGCGATCCTAGAATTAGGAGTACCTACGCGGATGTGTACCCGGACGCGCAGGCAGGCTCCGGCAAGTCAGTTGCCGTCATTGGACACTCGTCTCCTCGTCCCCGTGCACGCGATCATGCGCGCACGGGTCTAGCCCAGTCGGGTGAATGGCGGGGTGGAATGGAAGCGTGAGAGCCCGCCCGCGAGCGGGACACGGTCGCACCCGCAGGTGAGGTTGGCCGCTGGCCTCGCGCGCCGGGCTGCATTGAAGGAACCGGACCGGCCGGTCTAGTGCTTTACGCGGCTGGTAGCACGGCGATGGTGAGGTTGTTGACTGCTGACGTCCAGCCGAGCGATGCGCCGTCGTTGCTCCAGACGGTCGGCTGTTCGGCCGCGCCTGACGCTCCCCACTTGTAGGGGGTGCAGTTCATCGTGCGATAGGTGCTGCTGCCCTTGCCGTCGTTGTGAAGTACGGCGCGGCCTGTGCCGTCCGGCGCTGGCGGCGGAAAGCACGGGATGGTTGCGAATGCGACGCTCTCTCCGTTGACGCGCGGTGCTGTGACTCCTTGGAAATCCTCGACCATCTCTTGCCGGTACGGGGCGTTGACGCGGACCTCCGTGCCGGCATCGCGGAACTGGAGCATCTTTCCGCCCTTGACCTCGCGTTGCCGCCAGCCGTTGCTCGGTGTCACGGTCACGTCCGGGACGTCATTGATGAACACGTAGTACCGGAGTTGCGCGTCCTGTGACTTCAACGTGAAGTGTTCGAGGTCGACGTGCTGTTCGATATCCGGAGGGAACGCTGGGACGGAGCACAGTACGTCGGCAGGGCATGACGGAAGTTGTTCCGAGCCGTTCATCGCGGCTGAGGGATAGACGCCCCCGCGCCGCGCTTCGATGAACGTTGATTTCACGCCGTCGAACAGCAGACGCCTTTTGCCCTTGGGTTGGAAGCCGACGATCATGATTGCGCCGTCGTCTTGCGTTGCCGCGACATCGAGATTCAGGGTGAGTGGGGCCGGGTGGCGCGTGGTTGGCTCAAAGAGAAGTACGCGCAACGGCGGTGGGCTCGGCGGGTCGAGCGGCCCGGCGGACGCGGGCGTCACGGTGACGGCCGCGAGCGCCGCGAGGGCCACCGCGAGCTTCGCGCGCACTAGAGTCCCGCCCTCTCCGCCTACCGAATCGTCCCAATTATCTCGTGTTGCGATGTTGGTCGCAACGACGGTTCGGCCGTCGTTGCGGCCCACCGATATCTGGGTCTCGATGGGCCACAACGAGTGAGCCGGTCAGCCGGTTACGAGCCGCACTTCTCGGTCGGGGTGGAGCCGAGGTAGTCCGGGCCGACCAGCGTCGCGAGGTACGTCCAGGTCCGCTGCGCGCACCACGCCGCGACGGTCTTGCCGGTGTTCGGGTCGGCCGCGGTTCCGTTGAGGACCATCGTGAGGGTGTGCGGGCTCCCGGTGGCGAGGTTCAAGTTCGTGTAGTCCACGACCGCCTGCGCCATGGCAGACGCGCTGCCCGTTCCGCAGGCCGTGGTCGGATCGCCCTGGGTGGGCAACGACGAGTCGTCGAGGGCCTGGTCGAACAGTTGAACCGTGATGCAGGTCTTGTCGCCGGTGCAGGTGCTGAGCGTGCTCGTGCCGATGTCGCTCCACAGGTAGATCGAGTCGGTGACGCCGTTGTAGACCCGCGCGGCCGGGTCGCTGATGTCGGTCTGCTCCGACTTCGGGATGCAGGTGTGGGCGAGCGTGTTGATCTCGCCGATGAGCAGGCCGGTCGGGTCGATGTCGGTGATGTCGACGCTCGGACCGCTTCCGAGGCTGACGGTGCCGACGTACACGTCGTCACTTGGGATCGTGACGGCCGCGTTGGCCGCGGGGTTGAAGGCGACGAGTGCTGCCGCGGCGGCGGCGACAACGACGATGGTGCGGGCGGTGCGTTTCACGGTCGTTCTCCTTGGATGAGTTGTGGACGCGCCCCGCCATTGGGACGCGCATGAAGCGGGTGGTGCGGCCGTGCTCGTTCAAGTGCGCGAGCGGTGCGGCGGGTCGCGGCCGGGGCGCGCGCAGCCGTCGTTGTGTCCGAACGCCGGACGGATAGTGCGTGCGGCCGCGTGGTAGGCGGACACGCCACGTACCCCGCTCCCGGCACACGCCGCGGAGGTTCTCGGCGTGACCGTCGTTGCCGGGGTCGTCGTAGCGGGGTGGCGGGTCGTGCGACACGCCTCGCTGCTCGCGCTTGCCGCGATGCGACAGTCACGAGTAGCGGGTCGGCGCATCCGGTCTCCCTGTCCGGACGGGTCTCGGGAACCGTGACGGGGAGACCGCGCTCCCGCCGGCGACGTTGACGACATTCGCAGCGACGGGAGACAAGCGCGACTGAGCCGTTGGGCGGGCACGTCGACGTGCGACCACAAAGATGGCGTGATGCGCTGGTTGGTCATTGTCGACAGGCCCTCCTTTCGGCCGGAATCAGGCATGGGGGTACTGACGCGCGGCGTGTTGTGCGCCGCGTGGGATCGGGTGTTTGTTGGGGCTAGGTGCTGATGAGGAGGTTCGCGTTCTGTTGCGGTGTCCAGGTCGCTTCGTCAATCGCGAGCCCGGTAACTTCGGGTGCCGCTAGCGGCGGAATGCTGCTCTTGTCGGCCGACGACGCACCCTCGCCGATGAAGCTGAGCGTGGCGGTGAATGAGCCCTGCGACGTGCCGAACGTGTCGATGTACTCGCACATGTTGAACGTCGGGCCTGACCCCGAATCTCTGATCTGAATCCGCGTGGTGTCCGATCGGGCGCCGTCGATGGTGAAGTTCCATTCACCGATGAGGATTGACCCGCCTTCGACAGCGCCGGTTGCGCAGACCGCAAATTCGGTGGGGTTCGGGAAGGTGATGTCGAGGTGCGCGTCGGCGAGTACCGCGGTTCCTGCCTCGGCGGGCGCCGCGACGCCGACGAGCGTCGCGAGCGACAGGAACAGGGCAGTTGCGGTTGCGGTTATCCGTCGATGGTTCATTGCGGTTGTCCCCCTGGGCTTGGGCTTGGTGACGGCTGAACGCCGGGCGGTGGGTCGATTAGCCATTGCGGATCGCCTTCGCGCTGGCAACCGACGGCGGGGTTGTCGGGCACCGACCCGCAGACGGGCGTTACGGCTTCGGTCGTGCCGCCCTTGCATGGGTCGGTGGTGAGGGGTTTGACGTACACGCGATCGCCGCCCTGTTGCCATTTGCAGGTCCCGACGCACACGTGCGGACCACAAACTCCCGTGACGCCCGGCACCCGAAACGCCATCCCCGAGTGGCTGGGGCGATGAGCCGGCCCGGCTGCGCGCGAGGCCGGCGAACCGGGGCGGCTCATCGCGTCCTTGCGGGCCGGTGCCTCCGGCCGGCCGAACACGGCGAGCGGCGTCGCCGGGGTGAAGCCGTGCGAGGTCGGTGCGGGCAGCGCAATGTTCGCAGGGGCGATCGGCACCCCGAACGCGACGACGACCGACAGCGAACCGATGCCGGTCACGAGCACCTGCGACGGCTTGGCGAGAGCACGTCGCGCCGTACGGCGGCCTGCCTGTAGGAACGCCCCGAGCGGGACGAGGCCTGCGACGAACGCTCCGAGCCGGTTCCGCGCGTATGCACGAGCACGGGTGAGCCGCTTTTGCGCGGCGGCGGCGCTGATGCCGAGCATTTCGGCGATCTCGGTGTTGCTGTAGCCGTCGGCAGCGAGCAGAAAGACCTCCGCGAGCTTGTCCGGCATGTCGATCAGGCTGCGCCGCAGGTCGGCACGATCGGCCCACTGTTGCTCGGGGTTGTTCACTGCGCCACGCGCACGCTCGACGTCGATGATCGCGAGGTTCGAGTGAGGTTCTTCGTACGAGTGGTAGCCGCGCCGGATCAAGTCGAGCAGATGGTTAGTCCCGGCCTTCTTGCACCAAGCGACGACAATCCGCGGGTCGGACGTGTCGATCCGCTCGTGGCTGTCGCGCAACTTGATCCAGACGTCTTGAAGGGTGTCCTCCCCCGCGTCGATCCCGAGCCGTCGCGCCGTGCGCTGGAAGAAGCTCAGCAGCTCCGCCAGATGTTCGAGGTAGAACTCGTTTGGGTCGAACCGACCGCGCGGCGGGTCGGATTCGCTGCCGGGCACCATTGCCCCCTTCATGCCGCCCGGTTCTGGGTAGTGCCGCGCGTCGCTGGTCGGGTAGTGGGTGTGCATCTCCTACCTACTAAGACGCGCGAGCGCGGCATATTGGGACAAAAACATTGCGGGTGCGTCGTATCGGTGTGCTGCCATCCGCGCCCGCTCGCGCACTCGACCGCCAAGTCTCCGCTCGCGCGGCCGACTCACATGGACCCCCACATGAGGTTCACGGCCGAACCGGACCGCTGTTACACCCACGGCCTCGCCCTCTTGACCGCGACCGCCTGACGGTTTGACCGAACTTGCCTTCTCTAGCTGTACCGCGACGCCGGCCGATTGCTTACGCGCGTTTTCCGCTGAAGCAGACTCGGCGAAGACGTTCTGGCTCGAACGTGAGCCACGGATGCAACTGTGTGCGCCATGGATCGTTCTCTTGATCTTGGTTGTTGATCTTGTTAGGGAAGTCCATCAGGCTTTCTTGATCTTGGTCGGTGCGCTGAGTCCTCGCGACTTAGTGCTTCGGGTCAGAGAGCCTTGGCGTAGTACCGTCCCCGCCCGCGCCAGCGGTCCGCGCACCGGCGCGGAAAGGCCGTACGTCGTGGAAAGTCGGCGCGAGGCTGGCGGCACAGGACAGACAACGGGGGCGGTCCGGCAGATGCGGCTGGTCGAGGGTCCAATCAAGATCAGCTAGCCGGTGTACACACTTGTCTCACAAGACCGCTCCCCGGTAGGGACCCGACGTCGACCGCCGAGCGCGTCGTCCGTTGTCGGCATGGGCGCAAGCGGGGACGCTCGCGGGGACATGCCTGGGTTACCTGACGACATGACCGAGATCGGTGCGCCGGCCCTGGGGGAATGGTTGGGCGAAGGCCTGTTCGGACGCACGACGCTTGCTAGCCATGGCGGACGAAGGGGCATGGCGGAAACCTGACAGGTCGGCACCTTCTGTTGGCGAGTTACCGCCATCGGGCGTCCGACTTGGTCCCGGAACCGGCGGTTCAATGCGGAGCCTTCGTCATGAAGCGAGCGACGGACACCGCTGCTCGAACTCCTTGGAATCGACCGGCTCGCACCGTCGGCGATCGGTGCGAGACGCGCAGGCTCGCGAAGCCGGCGAACGCATCGGTTCAGTCATCTCACTGGCGGCGGTGCGGGCGGCTCGCCAGGCCGCCAACGCGGTGCCGGCCGGGCGGGATGTGAGCAAAATGTGAGCAAGTCCGGTCGGGGCTCGAACTCGGGCCACCGCACGGACCCCGCGGCGGAAGCAAGACCGCAGGTCATGGCGGAGGCTCGGGGATTTGAACCCCGGATGGGCGATAAACCCAAACCGCATTAGCAGGGCTCTGACCACCATCCGAGGCAGTCCGGGGGCAGTAGGTGACAACCCGCCTGACCTGCGGTTTTGCGAAATCGGCTCTCGGCTGGTCCGGCTCCATCCGGGGCGATCCGCGGTCACATGTGACCGCAATGTGACCGCAGCGACTCGCCTTCGCGTTACTCGGCGTCACGTGAGGCCGCGTCGGTCGCGGCATTCGTCAAACGATCACTGAGCAACGCCGACATGAACTTCTGGAGTTGTTGGGACCGTTGAGAAGGCAGGTCTCCCGCGAGGAGATCGGCCACCTTCCCGACGACATCGGCGATCAGAACTCCAGCCGTCAGCACCTGTGCAGCCAAGTCACGATCACGGTCGCCACGTTGGATCGCAGAGACGAACACGCGACCGTCGGATGTCGCGTGCAGATGATCCAGTAATCCGAGCACCGAAGGATGCGCAGACAGGTGCGATGCTTCTCGGAAGATGCCCTCGTAGGCCGACTTAACAAGGCCTCGACGACGCTCGTCTGACGCCAGCTCATCAATTCGGGCGACCATCCGACGCAAATTCGGGCCGTGGGGAGCCGGAACAGCATCAATGTGCTCGCCATAGAGCATGCAGACGATCGGATCTTCTTGAGGGTCGATTCGCCACTTCCAACGGTGCTCGGATACCAACGCGTCAACGGCTTCGTCTCCAGCGAGCGCGAGGTACTCAGTGCCTAACCACAAGTCGGTTAGTGACCGGAAGAGCACGCCCACACCGACATCCATGGATTGCTCGTATAGAGACATCAGCCCGGCGAACAGAGCGCACATTCGCGCAGCAGCCGCCACAAGAAACAGCGTCGACCTCGCCGTCCGTTGCTGAAAGTCTGCCTGGCAGAAGACACCTAGCGTCACGAGAGCCCGGTTGCAAAACTCAACTTCTGCCGAACTCAGGCCCCGGATGGAAGCCATCGTGAGCATTTCCACAGGTTCCGTCGTGGACGTTCGCACAGCGAAGTCCCGATCGATGACGACACGGATGCAGTCGTCGATGTCGTCCGGTGCTACCCGGCCTTCGAAGATGGGACGGCAAAGTGAGATTGCCTGATCAAGAGTGGTCTCTTCCTCGCACAGGCGGCTATGAAGAGCGCCGCTGGCCTCTGACCAGAGTTCCCGAACCGCCGCCGCTGGGTTGGCATTCCGTGACTGTGACGCGTCCGGCATGGCTACATCCCCGACTCCCCGCCTCCGCGTCTTCGTAGACGTCTGACCCAAGGCTATGAGAAATAGGACTCGTGCCGCAGGCGCCGCCGCCGTCTTCAATGGCGCAGGCGTTCCCACCTCAGAAGTGCGGACACGCACCTGTCTCGATCATCGTCGTTGCACGTGAGCGACGTGAACCCAATTTGTTTCGTCGGATATGGCTACGGGCTTCGAGTCGCACGCAGGCCCCTCGACGCGAGTGTCTAGCTTGGGCGGCTTCGCCTTTCACTATCCGCCTGCGATTCGCGCGATGGCTGTCCCCACCGCGGTCAGTGCACCAAGTACTGGTGCAACCTCTTTCAGCCGCCTCCACAGAGCATCGAGCACGTGCGGATCGCGCGGACCTGCCGCTTCTTCCACAATTCGCTCAACCAGAGATGATGTCTCGGCGTCGTCGAGCGACTCTGCCTTCTCGACTAGTTCAAGCAGCGCGGTTCGGAGGTCATCGTCCTCCGGCTGCGTGGCAAGGACATTGAATGCGTCGATCACCACTGCGCGATTAGCAATGTTGCTGTTCGAGATGTTCGAAAACTTGTCGCCCATGACCTGATCTCCCTGAATCACATTCAGTACCGTCACGACTTCTTCAGCCACCTGCGGACGGATGATTGACAGTGTCTCCTGGAGCGCCGCCCATTGCGCCTCATTCATCGAAAGGTCGCTGTCAATGGCCCGCAGCAATGCGGCCTGCTCATTCCCAAAGGCTGTCGGCCGCTTTAGATAGTTGGTGGCCGCGCGAAGGGCACGCTGCACAGCATCGCTGTCGTGAGCGCCCTCTCTGATCTCGACCGTTCCCGTACCGAGATGTCTGGCGAGCGTCGTAAGGCTCACCCGCTCCGAGTGGAGCCTCGTCAACTGGAGACTAAGGTTGGTTGTGGCGCCACACCGCCCTCCTGCATCTTGCCGCTCGCGCACTATCCAGCACTCGTAGCGAGGATCACTCTTATACGCCAGACCGGCGTCGAGGATGTGGAACTCTTTCGGTAGGTCCGGGATCGCCCGGCGGTGACAAGCCACGACGACCATGAGCCGGCCTGGAGAAACCAGGTATGACGTGTTCGGACTGAGGTATCCCGGCTTTGTCGTGTTTCGGCGAATGTACCCCGAGACTGCCGGCCCCGCGGCATACAGCGGCGTGACTCGGCCGTCGGCGCCCACGCGCACCGGCAGCTGGGCTGCGGATTCGACGAGCGCGGTCAGCTCATCACTTTCCAGGGCGCCGCGTCGGGCGGGGTGGGTCAAGCTGAGCTGCATCTGCAGGAAGGCCCGGACCGACGTACTCGAGCCGTAATACGCCCTTCCTTTGCAGGTCGTCAGCATGCCGTGGGCCCGGAGTCCGGGATGTGCATTGGAGCGGTCGAAAACATACTGCAGCTCGGCCGGCAAGATCAGCGCCCGCTTGGCCTGCACGTGCTGCGCGCGTCCGGCCCATCCGCCTGTTTCCGCGCGCGCCGTATCCCGCAGCTCACCGAACCCACGAACGAACTCGGAATGACCTCGAGCCACATCGACCCGGCCGACTGGCCATCCAGGTCGAGCCATACGCCCGCCGGAGTCGGGAACGATGCTCCTAAGATCCACGACAGGGATCTGGACGAGTATGTTCAATGGCCGCTCTCCCCGCGTGATTGGACCCTCCCGCCGGGCCAGTACCGATGAGCGAGAGGGTCCTCGGATCTGGTGCGTCCCCTAGCTTTCCAGCCATGAACACCGCCCCCAGGGGTGGAGGCGCGAGGAGTCGAACCTCGACCAGATTCCTTTGCCACGCAATTGATGCATTGGTCCTAAGCCGCCGCACCGTACCGATGGCTCTTCCAGTCTATCGAGTCCAGCTGTACCTGAAGGGTCCAATCCACGCGACAGTGTCGGATATCGACGCCACGAGCCGTCGCGTCGCGTCGGTCGGTCAGTGGGCGACCTCAGGTGTCGTGACTATCGTCGCTGTATGCCAAGACGAGCGCGTCGCGGGGAGCCTGGCCTTGACGGCGAACTTTGACAACGAAGAAGAAGCCCTCCAATGGGCGTACGACCTAATAGGACGCGTATTAGTGGAGGCGAAAGACGTCGAGGTTGCGCTGGTGCTCCTGTGGCAAACCCTTGAGCCTTCGCAAGACTGGAACAGAATCAGCCAGGCAGGCTTTCGCACGAAAATCGACGTGATCCAACGCCATCGTGATGCGCTCTCGGCGCACGTAGACATTTCAATGTTGGAGACGAGACTGAACGCGCTACGAACAGCACGAAACGTTCTCGCACACGGAACGCTTGCGGGCCGCAGTGTCGGCGATTTAGACGGCGACGAGTTCCAGTTCGACCCGACGTATATCGGGGTCATCGATGGTCCTGATCTCTACGAGTTCAGCGCAGACGATCTGAGAGCACTGTCCAGTGACGCCCAAGAATTATCAACTCAGGTGCGAACCCTCGTCTCCTCTATTCGCGGTAGCAAGTGACAAACTTCTTTCGACCCGCTGCCTTGCTAAATCGAGTCTCCCTGGTCCGGCTCCATCCGCGCTCCCGGGGCGCATTGTGTCGGGCCGTAGGGCCGGTGCACGACTAGAGGACGATGTCGTGATGACCGACGATGCGGGCTCCGAGGGCGAACGTCCCGCAGAAGAGACTGCGCGGCTGCTGGCCGTGGCGTGGGAGCGTGCATACGCCTATGCGGACATGGTTCAGGCCATCGGCAAGCGGTTGGCACAGCTGAACGCGCTGCCGCATGTAGAACGACTGGGCGAGGCGCTGCAGCTCGTGTCTGCCGTCCGGAATGTGTTGCGCGCCGGCGAGTTCGCGCGTGACCTTGCGACGGGCGAGCAGCACGATCGACTGGCTCATGCGCTGGCGGAGTTCAACAGTGCGTTGCCGCGCGCGGAGGATGCGCGGAACGTGCTCGAGCACTTTGACGCGTACGCCTTGGGCAAAGGCCGTTTGCAACGAAAGGAACGCGCGGCTGGCGACGACGTGACCATGTACCCGGTATTGGCCATCTGGGAGGACGGCCGTTGCGTTGTCGTCGTCGGCCCGCTGCGTATCGACGTGCCCATAGCGGTGGCGGCGGCGGCGAAGCTCGCCGCGACGGTCGGTGTCACCGATGCCGGTGACACGATCACCTCAGGGCTCAGGTGCACGCACGTGCGGTGCGTCGGTGGCCCTGGTGACGGTCAGTTGCACGCGCTCGACGGGCACCGGCGAGTGCCGTTAGGTGAGGACGTGACCGCCATCGTCTTCGGCACCACCCCCGCCGACGGGCGGTATCTCGTCAGCGACTACGAATGGCATTTCGGGCTGACGTACGCGCTGGCGCTGTGGATACGCTGACCGGTAGCCTGGCCGCCGGCCACGTCCCGCTCGGTCCGCGTTTCTGTTTCGCATCGAGCACCGCCGCCCACCTCCCCTCGACGCTGGCGGGGCCCGCCCGCGGGCGGCCGCGGCGATGCCGAACACGAGATCCCGGGCGCCGGCCCAGTCCCGCTCGCCCCGCAGCGCTCGTGATTATCTGAGAGATCGACGAGCCGCCCAGTCCGGCTGGCAGGGGATCGCCGCGCAACCGCGGCTGATCAGATGCGCTCTCGAGTTGGGGACAGGATGTGCAGATGACCTTTGTCCTCCGCGAGCGGACGCTGGGCGTTCTCACCCGTGCGATGGCTGCTGCCTTCACCCACGGGGAACTCGGCACGCTGTTCATGGAGGCGGAGGCACGTCGGTGGATCACCGGGCCAGCAGACGCCAGCCGGGAGAAGCGTGCGCGGTGGCTATTGCAGGCCCTTCACGACGACGGTAGCCCCGAGGCAGAGAAAGTCGCCCTCGACTTGTTACAGCGCGTGCTGGCGAAAGGTGGCTCAGCCTGGCGCGCGCCAGAGTGGATGGCCGAGCTTGAGAATGCGATCGAGGCCGACGGGCTGGAGTGGGACCCCGAAGAGGGTCACCTCGTTCCCACTGTGCCTGGACTCGCTCTATCCGCTGAAGTATCAGCGCTGGAGCGCCTGTTGATCGACAAGGGGTTGGCTACTGCTGCCGGCCACTACCGACAAGCTGTCGAATCGTTCTCGGACGGCAATTGGGCCGCTGCCAACGGCCAGCTGCGGAGCTCCATCGAGGCGACACTGCCGGACATTGCTCATCAACTCACGGGCAAGAAAATAAATAGCGTGCCCAGTGCTGTCGACGCGTTGCGAGCTGCGGGGCATCTCTTGAAGGGCGAAGAGGAGTTCGCCAAGGGCCTGTGGGCGCTCTCACATTCCAGCGGGTCGCACCCTGGCCTGTCGGATGAAGACGAGTCGCGCTTCCGCCTCCTTGCGGTAACCGGCTACCTCCGTTACGCAGTGGAACGTCTGCTGTAGGAGGGGAGGCGGCTACAACGGTCTTCTTCGTGGGGCGGTCGATGTATCCGGGTGTCTCTGAGTGCGGTGTGAGGACTAATCGACAGCGCTATTCAAGGCCCACGGCCTTCTTACCCAAGGCTGCGATAAAGCTGGCCAAAGCAGAGATCATGACCTTCTTCGAGGTGGAGTCAGTTGGCGCATCCGAAGACGTCGTCGTCAGGCCTCCGAGACCGAACTGAGGATCTTCGATTTGCAGTTCAAGATCGCGCGAAATCGTCTCCACAGCTTGCGCGAAGCTCATCGTGACGTTTCCATCCAGGGGCTCCGTCAGGGTTCCCGAGACTAGAGATGCCCAATCGATCACAGGGCGTCCTTGTTCCGGCACCCAGGCGCTGACCGCCACAATGTCGCTACTACCGCTGTAGCGCCAGGCCCCGGCGGAGGCGAGTTCGACTTCGCCCCTAAACAGATCGAAATCGCGCGCATTGAAGTACCAGTCCTTGGTGTGCTCCGAGCCGACGGCCACCAATCGCGATCCAACCTGTTCCTCAATGTGCGGCGTAGATGATCGGTAGTAGCCGGCGAAGAACGCATCCCATGTGTCACCCGACCGAGCGTCGAAGTACGCGCCGCGCTCGTCGAGTAGGTTCATCGTTCTGCTCCCCGGGAGGGCGAACACGAAAACCAAGGTGGTGAAGCCACCCTGCCATCGCGCGACGATCTCATCTCGCATCTGTCTCTGGATGACCCCAGGGGTCATCATGTGCGAAAGCGACGCGTCCCGCCCGAGGCGGTCTCGAGCGTCGCGTGCTGCGTCGAGCCTTCTGCGCTGCTTCTCGCGCAGTACGGTCGTCACGGACCAGCCGCGAGCCCGGTTCCCATCCCAGTCAGAGTCATCGAGCGTCGTGGCCGGCCACATGACAAGACGCTATTACCGGCAGCCAACTGCGGGGGCTCATTCCGTCAAGGCTGCCCTAGCCGCGGCGGCGTCGTTCTTGACGTGGTCCATGGCTCTCGCAAGGACTGACAAGGTCGCGGGCCGCGCGTCCAGCGGGCAGGGCTCGGCCCTGCCCGCTCTTCCTGCCCGCTAGGGGCCGCAGAGGCTCCGGGGTCAAGGGCCGCCGAAGGCGGTCGCGTAGCGACGCGAGCGGAGCGAGCGCCCTTGACGCTGGAGGGGCGGCCCCGCACAATGCGCGGGCCGCGACCTTGTCAGTCACCGACAGGCCCAACTCCAGCGGCCCCTGCCAAGCGCCAGACCGCCAGCGTCCCGGGACGGCGCCTTGAACGGGGCCCTTCGGGATTAGGTTTCGGGACGGCAAGATGCCTTTGAGGGAGCAGCATTGTTTCGTGACGCGTTCACAGCGCCACGTACAGCCGCAACGGCGCTCTTCAAATCCTCGTGTTCCCAGACACGCAGCACGGTCCACCCGGAGTTCTCCAACGTCAGCCGGTTCGACGAATCGCGCTCGACCGTCTTCGCGAGCTTCGTACGCCACCACTCGCCGTTTGTCCTGGGCAGCGTGCCGTGATCAGGGCACGAGTGCCAGAAGCACCCGTCTACGAAGACGGCGATGCGTTCGCGCGGGAACACGACGTCAGCCGTACATCGCAGCTCGGCAACCGGCCTGACGTTCTTCCGGAATCGAAAGCCGTCCCGGTGAAGAGCCGATCTCAGGCGCACCTCCGGAGCGGTTCCAGTCGCTGTATTCGACTCCATGCTCCGACGGACACCAGCGGACGAGGCCCAAGAACGCCCCTTGGTCCACAGATCGGCGTGGCGGGCTGGCACAACCGTAGTCTACGTCCGTAGACTCATGGCGTGGCCCGCGTCGTGGCGGTTGATGACCTCATCGACGCCGCTGGCGTCGCCCACCTGCTAGGCCTGAAGCACCGCAACAGCGTCGCGACATACGCCCGTCGTTACCGGGATTTTCCGCTGCCTGTCGTGGACAAAGGGTCAGGCAGGTGCCGGCTGTGGACGCGCCCGGAAATAGAAAGCTGGATGGACTCACACCGCACCACTCGCGGAGGACGGACAACATGACCACCGAGGGGCCCCCGACGAGAACGCTTATCGACCTGTTCGCCGGCTGCGGCGGCGGGTCGATGGGCTTCGTGGCGGCCGGCTTCAAGCCTGTCGCGGCGATCGAGATGGATCGAAATGCCGCGGAGGCCTACGAGGCGAACTTGGGGCTCAAACCGATTGTGAAGAACATTCGGCGCGTGACCGACGAAGAATTGCTACTGAAGTCGGGGCTCCGCGCGGGTTCGTGCACGCTGTTATTCGGTTGCCCACCGTGCCAAAGCTTCACCCTCCTTCGCAAAGCGTCGAAAGCTACCTCCCGTGACCGCCGACGCAACACCCTGTACATCGAGTACCTGCGACTGGTCCGAGCAGTGAGACCGAGACACATCGCGTTTGAGAACGTGCCCGGCATGCTCAGTCCGCGTTGGCGTCCGCACTTCGATGCGCTTATCGATGGTCTGTCGGAACTGGGGTATCGCAGCGAATGGGACGAGATCGATGCGGCCGACTTCGGCGTTCCTCAACGCCGGCGCCGCCTGCTCGTCGTTGCTAGCCGGGTAGGCCGACCACAACTTCCGCAGCCAACACATGCGGAGAAGACCGGGAGTGGACGCAAACGTCATCGGACTGTTCGAGACGCGATCGGGGATTGCGAACGGCTAGACGTGGGTGAGCGTGACCTATCAGATCCCTACCACGCGGCGCGCAACCACACGGAGATCGCACTCCGACGGTTGCGTGCGATTCCTGAAGGGGGCGGACGGGCCGATCTACCGGAAGAGCTGCAGCTGACCTGTCACAAGAAACACAACGGGCATTACGACATCTACGGTCGGATGTGGTGGGACCGGCCAGCGCCAACGCTGACGTCAGGCTGCACGAACGTGACGCGCGGCCGTTTCGCGCATCCAGAGCAGGATCGTGCGATCACCTTGCGGGAAGCCATGCTTCTCCAGTCGTTTCCATCAGGTGCACAGTTGCGCGGCACTACCGATGAGATGGCACTGCAGATTGGGAATGCAATCCCAGCATTACTTGCTCAGCGGGTTGGCGAGGCGGTCATGGCCATTGAGGAGGCCGCAACGACGCGCCCTCGCGTTGCTGACGCGGCCACCAGACCAGCGAGGCCTCATGACGCTGGCACTCCCAGTCGCTCCAGAGCTGTTATCAGTCTTGCGAGTTCACGGACCTGAACACCCTTGATCTCGACGCCAACTTCGATGTTGCGCTCGAGACCCGCCGCGGTCAGGTTCGCGGAGCCCACGTAAGCCCGCTGCCTGTCGACGACAAGCACCTTTGCGTGAGACCCCAGCGGTGAGATCTCAGTTCGGACCTCAGTAATTTTGACCGCGCGGCACGACTCGACCTGCGTCGCGAACGATGCGAACCCCTGCGCGCGGCCGGGACTCGTGATTACTCTGACGTCTACGCCTTTCCGACGTGCATCAAGGAGCGCCGAGGCGATTGCCCTGACAGCCGGCTGATCTACATATGGCGACGCGAGGAGAACCTCGTCGCACGCAGAATCGATGAGCTCCAGCAGTACGCCCGTTGTCTGGCGCATGGCCGGGGGCCGCAGGAGGTTCAGCAGGCTGTGGGGGAGGGTGGCGACCGGCGCCCAAGTTTCGGTGGTTTCAACCAGCTGGAACGAGTCTGCAGCCAGCTCTAGAGCCACGGCGACCGACGCCGCGCGCTGAACATCCCACACATCGTCGTCGGCGAGAACGCGCAACGTGCGCAGATCACGTAGCCAGTCGGCAGCCGGACCTCGTACGCCCAACGCGGACGTGATGGCCGCCACATCGATTCGGCCACGCCGCTGGCCGCCGCCCGCGGCTGCCGCAGCGGCGGCGATACGCGTCCACTCTTCTTTCGCGTCGCCGCTTGCCTGGAGGCGGTCGTGCAGCGACCGCAGCGCAACATTCAAGGTCGATCCAACGACGGATCCCAGTAGCCAGTGAAACGTCGATCGGGTGAGCCGAACAGGTCCCATCGGCTAATGAAGCGGTTCCACGATTGGCAGGCGGTCTCCGGCAGTTGGAGGCATCCGTGGTCCGCACCTCGGTTGGCGATCATGCAATTGGGGTCGTAGATGCATGTCGCGTTGTTGACGGCACGTTCGACAACCTCATCGAGGTTCTGCTCGAGTACGGTTCTGAATCCACCGATCGTGAATTCACTCCCAGCGTTGGGATGGATCGCGAAGCTGAGTTCGTAGGGAAACAGGTACTCGGACAGCCCGGTTTCCGAATAGCCACTGTCAACGGCGAGCGCCCTCAACACTTGGTGGGCAACCGAGTGAAGGAGGCCGAACAACATGCGCGCGCCGTATTCCGGATCGTCGGGAAGGACGGTCGAGTCCGGATCCCACCTAGGCAATTGGCCGTCCTCTGGATCCAGCCGAGACGCGAACCAGCGGTGCGCCCCACCTGCGTCGGATACTTCACCGGCTCGGGTGATGCCGTTAGCCACTAGCCAACGTTCGACTCGTTCCCGGTCCAATGCGAACACCAAGGCCTCGGTGTCTGTCGGGCTGGCATACAGCAGGTTGGTGATCTGCTGCCCGCGGGAGGCGCGGCCCTTATATGCAACGAGGTCGGCTTCACGCGCACCGAATCCACCGCGGCTGTAGCCGATCGCGAGGTAGGTGACAGGAAACTCGTTGACGAGTATGCAGCGTCGGGCGTCGAACCCTACGCCCTGCAACGCGGCGGGGTAACTTTCATAGCGACTGGCGCGGCCAGCGTTCACGGCTGCCCGGGACAAGTCATCGAGCGTCACCTTCGGGAGGGCCAACACGCGTTCGTAGACGCCGACGTGTTCGGCCAGCAGCCTTCCCCTCCCGTCGTCGCCAAGCGGGTCGAACCCGAGCGCCTTCCCGACACGGCTCTGCAGCTCTTCCACGTCGACTTGCAGAAACTGGCGTCTTAGCGCACGCGCCTGTTCGACCAGCACATCCTGACCGCTGTCTTCCATCGCACGGATCGAGTCCAGAACCGCCTGGGGGATCTCGTTGGCGCTCCCACTCGTGAGTGACCGCGCTTCGTCTTCGGTGCACTCGTCCAACCATCGCGCGAGCGTGCCCACGATGAAGCCCGGCGTCTGCGCCATCCGAGCGAAATCCTCGCGCGGGACATTGACGAGGGTTCGGCCGTGCCCGGAATAGGCGGACGAGGCAGTGTGCACCTGCGGCGACATCATCTTGTCTGACCATCGGCAACCTGATCGATTGGGGCAGAAGCCGCGCACGGACTGAGCCGCACTGCACTGAAGGCATTCCCAACGAAAGTCCTGGAACCGCGACACCTGATCGTTGAGTCGGAATCCCGCCGTGTGGTGGCGCGGCGCGCACTCGCGTGGAGGTGTCATGGCGACAACCTCGCCACAATTGTGGACGAAGACGTACTGCAGCTGCCGGTTGCCGCGACGGTTGCTACAGGACGGGCACTGTGGCGGCCATTCGTCAACGCCCGGCCTTGGCTCCTGTATCTCGAAAACTCTTCCGCAACGACCGGACGCCGCGCATCGGAAGACGAGGGGCCATACCCGGCAGTAAACCTTGCCGGGTATGACGACTTCATAATGCTGATGCGCCAGCGGATCGTCGGAGGGGAACTCTGGTGCCCGATCGGAGCCGGCCTCTGCGCCAGTCGCACTGCGCCCCTCGGCGCGCCACCGACTGACGAAGTTCATGGCTTCGTCGATAAGGTAACCGGGGTCCAAGGCAGCGCCCTGGAAGGCGTCATCGCGACCGTACTGTCGCACCTGGGCGATGTAACCCCGAGGATGATCGAAGGTTTGATTTGGTCGATACCGGTAGAGCACCTGGCCGCGGTTGCGCGCCATGTCGCCGGTGTTGAATGACGTCACGGTCGTCTCCTGTCAGCCAGTACGTAGAACGGGATGCCCTCTGCGATGTCTCGCAATGACGTCATGGGTGTGTACTCCAACCCGAGGTAGTCGCCGGTCCCTCGGTAGCGCGGCCGTCCGCCGAGTGAGGCGCTGGCCGCGGCCCCTGCGGACCGGAGGCTGGACACCGCGGTGCGCACCCTGTCGTCGAGCTCGCGGCGCAGCTCGGCCGCCTCCTCGCGATCTGTCATGTAAGCCGCCCCGAGCGCATCGAGCAGCGACTCAGGGCGCACGGACCGCAACCCACCCGCCTCCTCCGGGCGAAGTGCCTCTTGCATCCTCGTGAGGTCGTGGAGATGCGCGGGCGCACGGCCGGCATCCCAGTAGTCGCGATTGGCAACTTGGAGGATGTCGGCCATTAGCACTCCGGGAAGCGTCTTCCGCGCCGCATATGCACTCCAGCGGTTGATCGCAACAGGCTCCACCATCCGATCCAGGTACTCGTGGAACTTGCCGTGGTACCGGAAGTGCGACCTGTCGCGCTCACGGATCGGGTTGAAGATCATGAAGACCACGCCGAGGTACTTTCGACCCACCCGAGAAGACGCCTGGATGTACTCCGCCATGGACTTCGGCATGCCGTTGAACACCATGATGTTCAAGCGGCTCACGTCGACTCCGTGGGACACCATGCTCGTGGCGATGACTCCTTCGGTGGGGCCGGAGCCGTCGAGGTGCTCGAGCGTGATGCGAACGTCGTCGAAACTTGTATCGCCGCTGAGTTCGCGCACCGGAATTTCGCGGAGGTCGAACCGCCTCAGGTGTTCGTTAACCTGGGTATCCATCGACCGGCGAAGCTTCCCGAAGTCCACAAGGCTCGTCACGTATGTCAGCGAAACGCGATAGAGATCGAGCAGTTCGTTGAAAGCTGTTACGGGCATGTCCCGCAAGCCGGCCACGCGTGCGGGGCCTTCGGATTCAAGCGCGCGGATCTCGCGATGGAATGCCTGCAGAATCCGAACGAGGGTTTGCTCCGCCGTCGTTCGGATTGGTTGAATGCCGACGAAGCGCCTCATGGGTTCCGCGGTTAGCCGCCAGTAGAAGGATTCTTCCAAGGAGGGCCCGGGTAGCGGCACGACCACCGATCGCAAGCCAAAGAGGTGGTCAACCTGTCTGTCTTCGCCCTTGATTGTCGCCGTCGTTGCAATGACCTTCATGCGGACACCACGGCGATCAGGGCGGCCCCGGGGGCTGAGGCATTGTTGCGTGACGGCGAGAATCCCCTCGTAGTGTCCGCTGAACGCGCCCAGGTCCTCGTCGACCATGTGCAGCTCGTCGACAATTTCCAGTGACGGGCTCGGGTCATACAAGGCTTGCGGCAGCGCCCGGATCGTGTTCGGCGGATGCCCCTTCGCTCTCCGCTCGTGACACTTTCCGCCGCGGCCAAGTCCATGCAGAGCGCATTCGCAGTCGACGTCGCCCAACAACGACGCGAACCGGTCGGTGAGGCCGATGTTCGCCAACTTGTCGAGCGTGCCGACAATCAGCGTGGGGAGGTACCGGTAGAGCTCCGTGTCAACAACGTGCACCGGAAGTTCACGTGTGCATGAGACGCACGCGTGCACCAGCCGCAGCGCAGAGGGATCCGGGGGCATGACCTCGACCGCACGTTCGCCGCAGTACGGGCATCGGTCCACGACCCGGACCTCACGCCGCCTTTCGCCGTCGTTGATCAGCCGAGTCAGCGTGCTTGGATCCCGACTGAGCGAGTTCGGCGTATTGCCCTCCCCGGCAAAGAAGCCAAGGGCGAACCGGTCGCCTGGATCGCCGCCGGCCTCCCGGAGCATCTGCATTACCTCGGGCGAACGGCGGACCTCGTCGGCCGCCACGATGAACTCGACCTGGCGTTGAGTCTGCTGCAGGGTGAGCAGTCGCAGAGGGAACCGGCACCAGGCGGTAGTGCCGCGCGTTTTCCCGCGCGCTCGGTCGTAAAACATCGCGCAGCCGCTCAACCCTAGATATGCCTCTGTCTTGCCTCCCGAGGTTGGAAAGAAGAGGACTGTGGCTGCAGCGGTGGGATCAGAGCTGGACGGTTCGCCCCAGAGACCCGGAGTGAAGTCGGCAGGACTGTGCTCCCGCCACGCTAAGGCCGACAGCTGCGACACGATGAAGACCAGTTGGAAGAGACGCCAGCCGGGGTGGCGCTTGCCGCTGATCTCGCCGGACTTGATCATGGTTCGATTCGCGAGGCGGAAGGCGAGGAGGAGACGGGGATCCGTTCGAAGCCAATGAATTCCGTCCTCGAATCGTGCGATTTCCTGTTGGAAGTTCTCACGGTCGAGTTGCTTGCGGGCAGCCAAATCGGCAGGCAGTCCGGTTGCGTCCCAGGCGCCCGAGGCCGCCCAGTCATGCATGTCGCCGGCGAGCTCTTCCAACGCCGACACGGGATCGTCCTGCAAGCGGGTGAACGAGGTGGCGGGATGTTCCTTTGTCACCATCCGGCGGGTCTGGTGCACCGGCGCCGGAACGGACCAGATGCGTCGGATGACATCGCCGTCTTGCTCCACCGCCGCCTCAATCCCGCAGTTGTTGGCGTAGGCAGGCAACCGCGGGTCGTATCTGTAGGCGTCAGGACCGAGGTCCGTTTCAATTGGCACGATCACGTGCGGCGCTGCCGCAACCTCTAAATGAACTCGGAACAGAAAATGGTCTCGAGCGTCGTCGTGGCGAAGAACCTGTTCGCGGCGGACGACTCGCGTGACGGTTGGGTCTTGTGACAGGTTTTCGATGCTGACAGCGATGCGGTGGCGCCCGCCTGCGATAGGTCGCGTCAGCAAGGTGATTTGCGCGGCCCAGTCTGGGAGGACCGGAACGCCCTCAAGGGTCGCCTGCCATGCACGAAACTCGCCCTCGGATGAAAGGTGAACGCCAGGCACGAAGCGCTCTCGACGATCGTCACCTGCACGTCGTTCGATCGTTGGGTCCGCCGCTGCCGCACGTCGGACCTCGGCAAAGCCCGCGGCAAACTCGTCGCCGCCCAGATACGCCCACGGGTGATCTGGATCGAGGGTGAAGGTGATCTCCCCCGTTTCGACCTTCGCCGATCGAAACACGGGTGCGAGCCGGTACTCCCTCGATGAGCGGTCATCCGGCGAGTCCTCGCCGCCAGCGAAAGCAAGTTGTTCCTCAAGAGACGGGAAGACGCGGTAGTAACAGTCGACGCTCGCCCGCAGGGTGATCGTGGCGCGAGGATCGACCACTTCGAATTCGAAGCCGGCGGAGCTGGGGGTTTCACGCCCACGTCGTTGCCGACCGGCCGCGAGGTTCAGGTTGCTTGGAGCGAGCGTTGCCAGGTAGTAACGAGCTGAGGGCGGCTCGCCGACACAACGGCCGTCATCGGCAGCGCCCGTCGCGTCGAGTACAACCGAATTCACGATGTGGTCGGCGAACAGCACCTGCTGCTCAACTGTCGGCTCAATACCGCTAGGCATTTACGCGCTCCTCTGCAATCTCTGCCTCGTTGTGGAGTTGACCAACGAGTACGTAAGGGACGTTGCCAACCGAATGAATCTGGTCGACCGTCAGAACGTCGAGAGACTCCCGGAAGTCGGCGACGGTCAGGCCAGTCTTTTGGTCGACGACTTCGTCGTCGGTGATCGCGCCACCCGCGATGCCCGCGCCGACGTGCACCGCGATGTCCGTTAGTCGACGACTGAGACGGATGTGGGCACCACGCAGAGTTCGGAAGGCACGACAGACCTCGTGGTACTTGTCTCGGAGAGTGACGTCTCCCATCACGACGCCAAGACGTCGCACGTCTTCGTCGTCGTCGGGGCCGATGGTGACGCCGACTACCCAGAGCCGAACAGTTTGGGCTTGGACTGCGCAACCCTCGAAAGCCAGAGCGTCGGCCAACGCGGTGTATGTACCGAAGCGGCGGTAGGCCTGTGCAAGCGAGCGTCGCCAATAGCCCACCCACGCTGCCGAGACGGCGAGGGCAGGAATTTCGCCCGCGACTTCGATGACCTTCCCGAGCAGATCCTTGCGGCCGTCGCCGTCGAAGAACACCACTCGGTCGCCAGGAGCGAGAGTTAGGACCGGTGTCGCAGGTTGCGCCGTACTGGAGCTAAGGCTGATACGTGTAACGGTGCCGGCGGTATCGAGCAGCGCCCAGCGACCACCTTCGAAGACGACGCGGACCGCTGAAACCACGGAAGCCGCGGGCTTCTCGGTGACTGTTCGGGTAGACCGTTCGTCATCCGGTCTGGAGCTTCCGAGATCGGCAAACCAGCCGTCTCCGTCCCACAGACCGGGTGGGACGTCCGGCGGAGCCGGGCTCGTCCGCACGCTGATCGAGTCCGTGGCCGCTACGGGTGGTCGATCGCCGTCATCGTCCACCCGCCGCGATTCGCCAGTCAGGCTCGACCAGGACCGGTCCCTCGAGGCGGGCCGTGCAAGCCAGTTTTCGCGCGCGCGCTGAAGCTCGATGACGCGACCGACGATGTCCGCCTCGTCATATCCGTGTGCGACGGACTCGAGACTGCCCTCCGGTGAGTACGCGAGAACCGTGAGCTCTGTGGCAATCCCTGCCCGGTATACCCACCGGCCCCACGCTGGTGCCATCCCGGTCAGCACGGCGACGTCGGCCGGTTCTACGCCAGCGAGCGCGCCAAGCGACGTCACGCGGACCTTGGACAACTCACCCTGTCGATCAAGATCGGCGCGATGAAGCCGCGCAAGCTCGGCCGTTCGAGCCACGAGTAGGACATCCGCGTGACGATCGACCGCCTCCGCGAGCGCGTGGAGAAGCGCCTGGCGCTTCGGCGGCACGGGACCCAGCGCGGCCGCGAGGTCACGTAGTTCGGCCTCGACCATTGGCAGGTAGAGCTCACGGGCCTCGCCGCGCGTCCAACGAACTGCCGCGCCGATTGCGTCGAGTCGAAGGCGCAACGGTTCGGTCAGCCGCTCGTAGTCAGCGAGCGGGAGGGCCAGCCCTGAAAGGTCGTGGAACAGCGCGAAAGCCTCTCGCGAAAGCTCCCGTGCCACGGTTGAGCTGGCGGTGGCGCGCGTCAGCGGGCCGATGTCTTGCCAGAACAGCGCGGCGTTTTCGCAGATCGCATGAGCAGGAACAGCAAGTACCTGGCTCGTGCCGCCGTCCAGCCGTCGTGCCAACCGGGTCGTGAGCGAACCCGCCGCCTGCGCGCGGGCAAGGTCTACACGGTTCCAGCAGAAGGTCGCGGTCTCGGTAACTGCAGCCAAGGCCGGATCCGCCGGGTCGGACGTGACGACGACCGTCGGGATTCCGAGCGCAAGGGCATCTCGAACTCCGGCCGCGGGCGGGACCACGACGACAAGGTCGATGTCGCTCAGGGACGACAGCGCCTCGATCGACGGCGCGAAGATGGTTGACCAGCCGTTGCGGGGGTCCGATGCGAGCACCCGGACGACTCCGTCACGCCCGATGGTCGCCGCAGGCACGACGTCGCGAAGGGTCGCGATACTCCGGCTCACGGGATTACGGACGCCGAGGCCTCGATAGGTTCCCCGTAGGTGGAAGTCGTTGGTAACGACTGCGACTTTGCGGGAACTCCCGGCGTACTGTCCGGTGGTCTTGTGATGCTCCGCCATGTCCGCAACGTGAACAGCCGCTGCGATCAGCGCGGGCAGTGGTACCAGCGGGTCCGCCGGGCACAGCACGAGGGGCTTTCGGCGTGCGGAAGCCCATTCTGCGAGGCGAAGCGCCTCGCTCTCCAACAGAGAGACGGGGACGGGAACACCGTCGGAGCAAAGCCGCCGTTCATCGACGCATGTCGAGAGCCCAGGGGTCGAGTGCGGGCGGATCGCACCCGGCCACGGCGCAGCTGAAACGCCGAGGTCCATGATCACCTCTACCGCGGCCTTGTGACCCGGGGGAGCGCCGATCCGTATCGGCGCCGTGGTCCTCCCGTGCCATCTCTGGCGGTGGCAGGACTGTACCGCAGCCCAACGACAGTTTCTGGTGGTTCGGCGACGCCCCACCCGCCGTTGTCCGAACCGTCCCTTTTGTTACGCCGGGACCTCGGGAAGCTGCTCGAGCGCCCGGGAATCGTTCTCGGGAACCGTGTCGGCAGCCTCCGCGCCCACGTCGGACGGCGGTGTCTCGTTGGGGAAATGCCAGATGTCGAAGGCCCATGTGCTGAGTTCGCGCTGCCGTTCATTGATGGCGTCGGTGTTCCAACTGTCTACGGCGAGTAGCTCCCGAGTCAGGAGTAGGTCGGAGCTTGCGTAGCCTTCTTCCTTCTTCGTGTGGAAGCCCGCGTTCTTTATCGAGGAGTTTAACCTCTTCGACAGCAGGGTCAGGTTTCCCAGCCGGTTGACGACTGCGGCGTGGTTGTCCCATTTCGGGCCGTCCGGAGTCTGCGGATAGATGTGCTCAACATGCACTCGATCGGTGCCCGCGACCACCAATTCTTTCGTCTTCCTCTTCGCGTGCTCGATCTCACGAAGGAGGTAGCGCGCCGTTGCGATCCGGCTGATGCTTCTGGTTCGGAAGCGTAAAACGAACTCGTTGGCATCTGGGGACAGCACCGCAAGGGCAGCAATCGCGGCATCGAAGTCCTTTGTCTTCCGCAGTTCCGCGCCGATGCGGTACACGGCTGACTCCATGACTGTCGTCTCACGGCCACCGATGACGTTGTAGCGGACGAACATCGTTACGAGTGCGCTCGCGAGCATGCGCAGCTTCTCTTTACCCGAATCGGAATCGACGCCGGCATATCCAGCGAGCAGCACGGGGTAGAGCGGCTTCGCTCCCAACGCTCGGACGGCTTCAAGGTGTCGGCGAATCTCAGGGTCGTCGTCTCGTGCGCGAACGATGTCCCTATACAGCGGCGCCGTTTCGGCGAGGTCAAGAGAGAGAGGCAGCGATTGGATGTTCTCGCCCTGAACGGCGTCCTTGATTTCCCGATACAGCTTGCGTGCGCGAACGTCGCCACGATGGCTGACCCAGTAATGACGCAAGTAGTCCTCGACGCTCGCCTCCTCGTCGATCTCCAGCACTGTCTCCCAGGCAGCCACTACCCGGATACGAGCTTCTTCATCGGGCGCTCGACGAAGGAGAAGATTCCGCAAGAGGTCCGGCGTTGATAGTCCGATGCCGCGGTCGTTGAGAGTCTCGAACACAGCCGCCGCGTTGTCTTCGTCCGTGGACGTCACTGCGACGACGGACATGTGGTTGCACAACACGTCGCTCATGCGCAGGTTCCACTCGAATGCGGATTTCCCGCCGCCTAGCCGTTCGTAGTGTTCCTCGATTCGATCCTTGAAGTAGATGCGGGTCTTGCGGATCAGTCCGTGAGACTTAAGCGTCGGGGTTGGCCGGCTCGCAGGTTCTTGTGGCTCGTCCTGTAGCTCGGCTCGGAAGAAATCACGGTCGTAAACGTTCAAGGTCAACACGTAGGTTGTTGTGTTGCTGGCATCGTCGATCTCGGAGATGTACTTCGCTTGCAGACGTGCAGCTGCATCACCGCTGTACTGCCGCCTAGCGTCACGCAACACGGATAACAGGATCGTTGCTGTTGCCAGTCGCTGCTGACCGTCAAGTAGTAGGTTCCGCGGGCCGCCCGTCACCAGCACGATCGAGCCGAGGAAGTACTCCTCGTTGGTGATCGTGTCGCCCGGATACTGTCGATCGAAGGCCAAGAGGTCCTGCCAGAATGCCTCGGCCTGCTCTGTCGTCCACGAGAATGACCGTTGCCATTCAGGTACCGCGATTCGCGGGCTCGTGGTTGCGAGCAATGTGCCGATCGTCTGGCGCGCGGCGTCGTAACGCTGGTCAGGCATGGTGCTTCGACGCTAGCGCCCGGGCCAAGCTCGGGCTGCGCGTGGTCCCTTCCGCTGCCAGCAAGGCCAGCACGCCTGACGGGTCACCTTCCTGCGGTTCGTCCTCGAACAACCTGACTGATGCCGTCAGCGGCAATAGTCGCCAGCTCGTGCTCCCAGACCCGAATCACTCGCCAACCGGCCGCGGTCAGGAGCGCGTCGGTCTCCCGGTCCCGCTCCACGTTCCGTTGCAGCTTCGCCCGCCAGTACTCGGCGTTCGCGCTCGGCCGGACGCCGTGTTCCTCGCAGCCGTGCCAGAAGCAACCGTCGACGAATACGGCGATCCGCTGGCGCGAGAACACGACGTCGGCGCGGCGGCGCGACCGGCTAGGCGCGGGCGCGACATCGACCCTGTATCTCAGCCCGAGTCGATGCAGTTCCCGTCGCAACGCCAGCTCGGGAGCAGTGTCACGCTTCTTCGACAGCACCTGCATCCGCCG
>Ga0157369_10001773_pt1 | contig 26132 bp, 24 predicted proteins | sample C25metaG_FD_113461 | JGI IMG/M metagenome (GOLD analysis project Ga0157369, IMG submission 113461) | Corn rhizosphere microbial communities from Kellogg Biological Station, Michigan, USA - C2-5 metaG | ecosystem: Host-associated > Plants > Roots > Rhizosphere > Soil | place: USA: Michigan... | reverse complement strand
TTTTCACTGCAATCGTTTCTTTATTATTGATCTTCAGAGTCCCGTCAGATAAGCCGTTATTGGAACTTTGGGAAGAAACCATCTGGAATATTCCGGCAAAAAGAATTAGATAAAATCTAAGAAAAATATTGTTCATTGATACATAATTTTAATGTTGTTTCGGTGGCACAGGATCATAACCTTCGCCTCCCCAGGGATGACAGCTTGCAATTCGTTTTATCGCCAGCCAGCCACCTTTTATAGGTCCGTGGACTTTCAGTGCTTCCAAAGTGTAATTCGAACAGGTAGGATCATATCTGCAATTTTTCCCCGTCCAGGGCGAGATGGTATGTTGATAGATTTTTATCAAAACCACAATCGGAAAAGTGAGTACTTTGTTCAGCATAATTTTAAGCTATGCAAAAATAGCAGAAAAATCAAAACGGAACAGGAATTTACCTTTCTTTTTGTTAACTCAGTTTAAACAATAGTTTAAATTAATCTTATCATTCGATGATTTAAATCCATAAAGCTTGAATTTCAGTTTTAAATTAAGGACTTTTGCAAAATGGATAAGAGAATACTTCCGCTTACACTTGGCGGATTGGCAATTGGGACTACAGAATTCGTAATAATGGCACTTTTGCCGGATGTTGCCAAATCTTTGAACATTTCGATTCCTCAGGCTGGACATTTTATTTCTTCTTATGCAGCTGGCGTGGTTGTAGGCGCACCAATCTTGGTAGCTTATGCCGCAAAGTTCCCTCCGAAAAGAATTTTGATTTTCCTGATGGTTGCTTTCACGATCTTTAACGGATTGTCTGCTTTGTCAAACGATTATTACACGATGATGATTTTAAGATTTTTATCAGGACTTCCGCATGGTGCATTTTTCGGCGTTGGGATTGTCGTTTCTTCAAGATTGGCAAAACCTGGAAAACAGGCGCAAAGCATTGCAATGATGTTCGCTGGATTGACGTTGGCAAATCTTGCCATGGTTCCATTTGTGACTTGGCTCGGTCATCAGCTCTCTTGGCGTTATGCTTTCGGGGTGGTTTCCCTCATAGGATTAGTCACAATCATTGCCCTGAAATTTCTGCTTCCTTATATGAACAGTCTGCGGACCGTCGGTTTAAAAGATGAACTGGAGTTTTTCAAAACAATCAAAGCCTGGCATATCATTTCGATTTCGGCAATTGGATTTGGAGGTTTGTTTGCATGGTTCAGTTACATTACACCTTTGATGACCAATGTTTCAAAATTCCCGACAGATTCCATCGCTTACATTATGGTTTTGGCAGGTTCCGGAATGGTTGTAGGAAATTTTTTAGGTGGAATTATGTCTGACAAAATGCGGCCGGCTTTAGCAGCGTCTATTCTTTTTACAGCAATGATTCTGGCTTTGATCTGTGTCTTTTTCTTCTCGGAAAATAAAATTATTTCTTTGGTTCTTACCTTTATCTGTGGTGTTCTATCGATGTCTGTAGGAACGCCGATCAACATCATAATGCTGCGGACTGCAAAAAATTCTGAAATGATGGCCGCTGCTATTATGCAGGCCGCTTTCAATATTGCAAATTCTCTTGGTGCGTTTTTCGGTGGATTGCCCTTGGAATATGGACTGACTTATAATTATCCATCGCTGGTTGGTGCTGGATTGTCAATATTAGGACTGTTGCTTTGCCTTGGATTTATGAGGAAGTACAAACCTGTTATTTAAACCTGTCAATTGTTCTAAAAGTAAGGCTTATCCTTGGTTTGATGATTCTTCTGGTCGTAGGCAATCTGTGAAGCCAGAACTTCTGTGTTGTATCTTTCATCATTAATAAACTTCCGTGTTCCAAAGTCAAGGAAACCAGTTCTTTCGTGGTTTTATGTTTAAAATTGAATTTCCTTTCTGCCCCGAAACTTACAGAACTGATGGCGCCATTTTCCTTCAGATCTTTTTCGCCATCGCTGTGATAAGCCATTCCTTCGGAACCGTCGTGGTAAAGATTTAATAAACAGGAATTAAAATTTTCACCACTTACAGATTCTATTTTTTCTTTGATTTCCAATAAAGTTTTATTCCACGTTAAAGCCGTTTTTGTCCGTCCGGAATAAGTATAACTGAAAGGTTCGTTTCCGTACCAGGCGACTTTTCGTTTTGTTTCAATCACTTTTCCGAAGATGACGGCCTGATCACTTTTCCATTCGATTTCGGTCATTAATTTTTGAAAATAATTGTTGGCTTCCTCTTCAGAAAACACTTTTCCATAATAAGAAGTAGTTCCGTCGTAAGGCAGAATATTTTCGATTAATTCAAATTGGTTGTCAAAAAGGCTCATTATTTTGATTCTTCAAAATTATCGTAGTACGTAAAATCTTTGGTGATTTTTCCATTCTCGATGGTGAAAATGGTAGAAATTGGAAGTTCAAATTTCGATTGATCCGGCGCAGTTCCTGTCGAAACAAATTCAACAATGATATTTTTCTCTCCAGATGGATAAACCTGAATTACTTTGTCTTTTAAGTCCGGAAAAACCTGATTGAGCTCCGTATATTTTTTAACAAATTCTGCTTTAGATTGTTTCACGATTCCATTTCCGAAAGATGGGTCTTTGAATTCTGCATTTTCGACATAAATTTCAGAAAGTTCTTTCCATTTGTGCTCATTGAAAAGTTTAAAATAATTCTCAATCAATTTTTCATTCTCAGCTTGAATCTTGTCATTCGAATTATTACAAGAAATAAACATTGAACATAAAATTATTCCTGAAATCAGAATTTTGATGGCTTTCATTTTATCTGGTTTAAGGTTCTAAAATACGATTAAGTTTTCAATTAATGATTATTGATAAAGTTTAGCCTTCCAAATTTTCTGTCCTTATTCTATAAATCCTTATTTTTGCACACGATTATCAATTATCAATCATCATTTATCTATCATAATGAAGCCAAGCTTAGCAAAAGGAACGAGAGATTTCACCGCAAAAGAAGTTTCCAGAAGAAAATATATCATCAATATTTTACAGAATAATTTTGAACTGTTTGGATTCCAGCCTTTGGAAACGCCAAGCTTTGAAAACCTTTCTACTTTGACCGGAAAATATGGGGAAGAAGGCGATCGGTTGATTTTTAAAATTTTAAATTCCGGAGATTATTTAAAAGAATTGAAAGATAATTGGAAGGATGCATTATTACTAAAGTTTGAGTTGGATAATATATTTAATTCAATAGATAATTATATTACAGAAAATGTAGAATTTAGTTTAGAATCATATATTTCAATTAGTATACATCCAATTTCTCAAAAGTTTTTATCGACATTAAGAAATCCAACAATAGAGAATGAAATTAATTCATATTACCGTTCAAAAAAAATAGGTAATACTACTGATTTTCATAAACAATTTATCGAGAGTAAAATTACCTTGGAGGCTTTGTCAATATTAGAGGAAAGAATAAATTCACAGAATTTAACGGCAGAAATCTCTGAAAAAGCACTTCGTTACGATCTTACCGTTCCTTTTGCGCGTTTTGTTGCGATGAATCAAGGACAATTGGCTTTTCCTTACAAACGTTATCAGATTCAGCCGGTTTGGCGTGCTGATCGTCCACAGAAAGGAAGATTCAGAGAGTTTTACCAATGTGATGCAGATGTTGTGGGAAGCACGAGTCTTTGGCAGGAAGTGGAGTTGTTGCAGTTGTATTTTAAATCGTTTAATAATTTAAATTTAGCTGTTTCAGTTCACATCAATAATAGAAAAATCCTTTCCGGAATTGCAGAATATGCAGGAATTACAGATCAATTGATCGACTTTACAGTTGCTCTTGATAAATTGGATAAAATCGGAAAAGATGGCGTGACAAAAGAAATGCTGGAAAAAGGAATTTCGGAGGAAGCAATTTCTAAACTGGATTTCCTATTCACTCAAAGTTCTGATGCGTTGGAAAATCTATCAAACCTAAAAGAAAAATTCCAAGGAAACGAAACCGGACTAAAAGGTGTTGAAGAATTAGAATTCGTTATCAAAAATGCCGTACAACTTGGAATCGACTCTAAAAATCTGGTTTTTGATATTACACTTGCAAGAGGATTGGATTATTACACAGGCGCAATTTTCGAAGTGAAAGCGAAGGATGTTGCAATGGGATCCATCGGTGGAGGCGGACGTTATGATAACTTGACGGAAGTTTTCGGTGTGAAAGATGTTCCCGGAATCGGAATTTCTTTTGGATTGGACAGGATTTATCTTGTAATGGAAGAATTGGGAATTTTCCCGGCAGATTCCGATGTGAAAGTGAAATATCTTTTCGCTAATTACGGCGAAACAGAATCTATCGAAGCTTTAAAATTGATTTCGAAGTTACGAGAAAAAAATATCTCTGCAGAACTCTATCCGGAAGATTCAAAACTGAAAAAACAATTCACCTACGCTGAGAAAAAAGGTATTGAAAATTTGGTTTTTCTAGGCGGGCAGGAGATCAAAGATGGGAATGTTACTGTCAAAAATTTGACTTCCGGCGAACAGCAAACTTTGAAAATAGAGGCGTTTTTACAATGATTTAATTATCAGAGACTAAACTGGTAATGCTTTTTATTGTAGGATAATCCATTTCATCAATTTCCTGTTTCCTTTTTCTTATAAAATCTGTCGGCCTGATGCCATTGATTTCGTAAAACAAATCAGAGAAATTTTGACGGGATGCGATACCACATTCTTTTGCCAAACTATCTATTGTGTAATTGAGGTAAATACTCTTTTCGAATAGTAAACAGGTTATATTTCTGATTCTCAGGTCTCCGAGGTATTTGTTGAAGTTCATTCCTTTTTGCTCATTAATGACGTGAGAAAGATAATTAGAATTGGTTTCAAACTGAATCGCCAATTTATGAATTGTGAGACCTTTTTGATTAAACTGCTTCTTCTCTTCGAATTTTCTTAGTTTTTGCAGCAGATCTTGTCGGATAAATTCTGTAATGTGCGGTTTTTTATCATCACAGTTTTCTTGAAGTGGAGCTGGTGTGTAGGAGTTAGATTTTTCTAATGCGATGTAACTGTCAGTTCGTAATTTTTCTTGTAAAATAAGATATTTATCTAATGTAGTTTTTTCTTTTTTATGTCTTTTAAATAAAATATAAACCAAAATCCCAGCTGTAATCAAAAGACCTGAAATCATATACGCTCCCCACGTATTAGCTGTTTCTAATCTCCCTTTTTCTTCGATGAGTGTGTTGGTGTCATATTCCCTATGAACCTTCAAAGAAAGATAAGCAAAATCTCTAGAAATAATGCTGTCTGCTTTAAGAAGTTGTGTGGTATAATAGAGTTGTTTTTCTGAATCTTTTTTCTTCTTAAAATGATTAATTAGAATTTCATAATTTTCTCTTAGCTCAGGAAGAATAAATTCCTGTTTGTTAAAAATTGAATCTATTTTTATGAAATTTGAAATTGCAAGATCTTCTTTATTCATTGCCAGATAGCTCTTTCCAATGTAAAAATAATCAACCGACATCCATGCAAAATCATCTTTCATCAAGCCGAGAGATTGATTTAGGTTATCTATAGCCGCCTGAGGTTTGTTGTTATTGTATTCTGAGATACCTTTGGATTTCAAAAAATAACTTCTTTCCTGTAAAAAGTCTTTATTGTTAAAGGTTTTTAATAATCCAATATCTATGAGAGAATCTGCTTTTTGTGTGTCTTTCAGGTGTCTGTAACATACAATCATCTGGTGAAGACTGTTGAGATAACCCTTTTGGTTGTTAAAGATTTCGTTTCCGAAGGATGGATTTGTTGTATTTGCTTCTGTTTCAAAATAATTGACACAATTTTTGAACAACTCCAGAGCTTCTTCGTGATAACCAAGATAATTTTTAATAACACCTAAGTGGTAAGATATCTTATTCTTGAGGTAAAAATCGCTAGAATTTTTGGCATACTTATAAGCCATCAGGTATTCATCCAAAGCAGGCTTGTATTTTTTCTGTTTTGCATAATAGATACTTCCCCGCAAAACATATGATGATGAGATCCTGTCATCATTTTTTGACTTGTATGCAGCGTCTATACAGCTGTCAGCATACTGGAGCTTATTCTGGATAGATCTTGAATAGAATACTGCATCTTTATAAGCCTGGAATAACTCGTCTTGTTTGTTTTCTTTCTTTGCCTTTTTTATGTAAGGTTTCAGATATATGAATGCGCGACTGTCGCCCTCTTCAAAGACTTCATATTTCGTTCTGTAGAAATCATAAGTCTTCGGGTCCTTGTCTTTGGAAAAAACAAAACTGGATAAAAATAATAATATGACAATGAAATAACCTTTCATGAGAAATTTTTAAAACCTTATCATTTGTATCTGCAAAAATACGGAAATCCTAAATATGTTTGACAACTATTTAATAGAAAAACATTATGATTGTTAATTTTAGAATGGTAATGTCAATTTGTTGATAATCAAGTTTTTAAATATGTCTCAATTTATGAATTAGGACGTCATTATTTCCTAATCGTGACCATAAATGCTTTCACGGATCAAAATTAGGATCTAATTTCGTCACAGAATAAAAGCAGAATTAGTTTTTTTGCAACCACAATTAGAAATTTAAAATTATATCAATATGAAAAAAATCTTATCAATCTTAGCAATTGCATTTGTATCCCTAAGTTTTGTTTCTTGCAGACAAGACGATGTAACTTCTGATATGGAAGCTACCAATTCTATTCAAAAAAATTCGACGCAAAAAAAGATTGTAGATACTGTTACTGTTGACTCAATTAAAGTTAACGCTGTTGCACAAAATGCTGCGGATCCGCCAAAAGATCCACCAAAAGACAGAACAAGCTGGTAATGAGCTTTTAAAATAAACATTCATTCTTTACATTATAATAAAAAACCTCAATTCATTTTGATATGGATTGAGGTTATATAAGAACTAAGCTATAACCATTTGATTATAATTAATTTTTTATAATTAAATGTAATTTTTTAAAGTACAAAAAAAGTCAAATAAATATGTAAATATTCTTTCAATATGGATTTCACTTTCTTACGCGAATATAAACCATATTAATAATTTTAAAGTTGGAAAAAAAATAAACTGTTGTGTTTTCACTGGAGGTATTAGTCTTAATTTACTGAGAAATACCATGCTGATATTACCACTTATAAAAATAAGATAATCATGTTAAAATTTAAAAATTTAATAGTAATAAAATTAGCAAGTGTCATTTTAATTGTTTTGAAAGTTTGTTTCGGAGATGAAATATTCAGGAAAAAATTGAATTAAGAAATAGTTTATCTATTTTTGCGTAAAATTCGATTTTATGAAACCCGGCCAAACGCAAACCCTCACTATCGCAGAACAAATCTCTTCTGGTTTTATCCTGAAAGATGAAGATGGCGAAAAAGCATTCATCCAAAAAATTTTTGCCGATGAATCCTGGGAAGTCGGGAAAGAAGTAGAAGTTTTTGTTTATCAGGACGACGGAAGCTTAAAAGCAACCACTGAAAAAGCAAATGCCGAAGTTGGGCAATTCGCTGTAATGACTTGCGTTCAAAGCTTACCGACAGGTGCTTTTATGGATTGGGGAATCATCAAAGATCTTTTCGTCCCATACAAGCAGCAGAAATCCAAAATTCTGGAAGGCAAACGCTATATCGTTTACGTTTATACAGATGACGCAACCGGCTTAACGACAGGAACTACCAAATTCAAACGTAATCCGCAGTACGAAGATCTTCCGCTCAGAAATGGTGACAAAGTTGACCTTATTATGATGAATGAATCTGAATTGGGTTGGAATGTTGTCATTAATAAAGAATACATTGGGCTTATCTATGCTACTGATGTTTTCAAAAAACTATATCCACTGTCTGAAGAAACGGGTTACATCAAAACAATCCGTGAAGACGGGAAAATAGATGTCACACTTCAGCCGCAAGGTTTCGAGAATGTGGACGAATTCAAACAAAAAATTATCGATAAACTAAATGATAATTACGGCTTGCTTTATCTTTCCGACAAATCTTCCCCAGACGAGATCAAGGATGAATTACAAATGAGTAAGAAAAACTTCAAGAAAGCCATCGGAAGTCTGTATAAAGATAAGGTTATCGAGATTACGGATGACAGAATCAAATTAGTCTGATTTGATGCCAATTATCAGTTTTCCGAAACTTAATACGGATATATTTTCACTTGGAATCGTTTTTGATTTCAGAAAGGAAATTCTCCAATGAAAAAGATTCTTATCAGCGGCGCAACAGGTCTTGTCGGAAAAAAACTCGCCAGAAAATTATACGAAAGAGGTTATCAGGTAGAAATTCTCGTTCGCTCCAAATCGGAAAACTCTGATTTCAAATCTTATTTCTGGGATTACAAAAAACGAATTTTAGAAAAAGGCGCATTAGATAATACTTATATTTTTATTCATCTTGCTGGCACACCAATTAGCAAACGCTGGACAGAATCTTACAAAAAAGAAGTCTATAATAGCCGCATCAATTCTGCCCAATTCATTTACGAAGAAATGCAGAAACAAAATATACATCCCGAAGCTGTTATTTCCTCTTCAGCAGTAGGAATCTACGGACAAATCACTTCTCAACAAATTTTTTCCGAAAACGATTTGCCGGCTCAAGATTTCTTAGGCAATGTCTGCAAAGATTGGGAACTGAAAGCGCATCAATTTGAAAAATTAGGGAGTAGAGTAGTTTGTATCAGAACGTCTACGGTTCTTTCCGAAAAAGGTGGCGCCTTGGAAGTTCTTAAAAAACCGATCGAATTAAATATTGGAGCAGCTTTAGGAAGCGGAGATCAATATTTTCCTTGGATCCATATAGATGATCTTGTGAATATGTACTTCAAAGCAGTAGAAGATGTCTCCATGAATGGTGCTTATAATGCTTCCGCACCGGATTTTGTAAACAATCGGGAACTTACTCAAAAAATAGCTTCTCATCTTGATAAAAAAATATGGTTACCTAACATTCCGAAATTTGTCATTAAAGCCGTTTTAGGGGAAATGTCAGTTTTAGCTTTGGAAGGAAGCCGAATTTCTTCCAGAAAAATCGAAAATTCTGGGTTTAAATTTGTCTATAATAATTTGGATAAGGCTTTGGCTGATGTGATTAATTAATTTCATTTTGATATTTAAATTAGTAATTTTGAATTTAAACTAATTGAATCGATGAAATACAAATTAACCTTAAGAAGCTTAGTTTCATTAAGTTTTCTGCTTTTCTTTCTTCCATTTCTAAGAACTTGTTCAGACAAGTCTATTGAACATTTCCATTCAGAAGAAGTAACCGCGGTTATAGTTATAGATTCTGCAAAGACAGTTATCAAAGGAAATGACACGATTAGAATCTTTGAAGCTCCATCAAAAAAAGAAGAAAAAAAATTATTACAACAAGAGAAAAAAAATAGAATAGCAAAGATTCATAAAGCTAAAAGAGAATTTACATTTAGTTTTTATACACTTTTGATAAAAACTTTATTCAAAGATAAATTCGATAAAAATCCCTTCCTTGAAAAGTCATTTTATTCATTGTCAGGATATTTTTTAGTCTTGATATCTACGATTATAATGCTAATTTTATCATTCTTAAATAAAATGAAAGCAGTACAAATTTTATCTTTAATTAATTTAATTTTGTTAAGTAGTTCTACAATTTTGCTTTACTTTTGCGAAGTTTTAGAAGATTTGAATCAAATCAAAATTGGTTATTATTTAATCTTTATCAATTTTATTTTAATCATTGTATTTTCCGGAAAGGCTCTGAGAGAAAATCAAACAGTTTAATAATTTATCAATGAAACTTACAGAAGAAAATCAGGAAAAAGTCACGGTTTTGGAAAAAATTGCCAACGGAATTATCTGGTGGGTAGGTTCTATTCCGTCGCTTATTTTCCATACGGTTTTCTTTATCGTGTGTTTTGCATTACCTATTTTTAAAATTGTGGAATTTGAACATATGTTGTTGGTTCTCACAACGGTTGTTTCTTTGGAAGCTATTTATTTGGCGATTTTCATTCAAATGTCAGTCAATAAAAGTACAGAACATATCGAGGATTTGAAAGAAGATGTTAATGAAATCCAGGAAGATATTGATGAAATTCAGGAAGATATCGAGGAAATCCAGGAGGATGTAGAAGAGATTCAAGAAGATATTGATGAGATCCAGGAAGATGTAGAAGAAATCAACGAGGATGACGACGACGATGATCATAGCGATCGCGCCAGAACCGTAATGTTGAAAAGTAAAGTGACCAACAATAAAAACGATATCAAAAACCTGAAAGACAAAATAAAAGAACTTGAAGGTTTGATCGAAAATCTGAAGAAAGAAAGTTAATTAGTTGTCAGTCTGAGGCTCTCGAAGACCAATAAAAACTACAATTCCAATTTCAGAATCTTCTCCATCTGTTTCTGATTCACACTTTCCGGCATATTCCTAAAAACAAGATTCCTAAGTCCAGTAAATTTTTCCCATTGCGCAACTTTCCCAAGTGTCCAACTTGTCTTAACAATGTGATTTACTTTTGATTTTCTGATTTTTTCAAATTGATGAAAAATCTTATTCCAATCTTTTTCATTTTCTAAAAGTTTTCCGATGATGTAAGCATCTTCCACAGCTTGGCAACCGCCTTGCCCCATATTTGGCGTCGTGGCGTGCGCTGCATCACCAATCAAACATAGATTTTCATCTGTCCATTTTTCCATTGGTTTCAAATCGATAATGTCATTCAGAATGATATTTTCTTTAGAAGTTTTTGAGATCATTTCCAACACATCAGGATGAAATTCTTTGAATGTTTTCATCAAATCGATATCCTGAGAATAGAATTTTTCATTCACCAAAGCGTACCAATACAACGTATTTCCCTTGATTTTCACAAAACCGAAACGTTTTCCTTTCCCCCACATTTCGTAGGCATTGTGGCTATATTTTTCTGGAATTTCGGTAGTAAGGATTCCACGCCAGCATATTTGTTGGGCTTCTCGGATCTCGCCGGATCTTAGAATTTGATTTCGAACCAAAGATTTCACGCCATCAGATCCGAAGATGATTTCGCTTTCGATTTCTGTTTTGTCTTCAAAGGTCAAATGGTAATTTTCTTTCTTCTCAATTCTCGAAAGGCGTTTATTAAGAATGATGTTTTCTGAAATATTCTCACTCAAGACTTTTTGAAGTTCCGCTCTGTGAATCGCGATATTGCAAACCTTGTATTTGCTTTCGAGTTTCAGAACGTCGGTTTTTGAAATGGTTTTCAGATTTTCGTCGGTGATGATCAAAGCGTGCATTTTGGTTCCTGCATTTTCAATCTTCTCTTTCAAACCAAGTTTATCGAAGATCTGCATCGCATTTCCAGCCATTGCGATTCCGGCGCCTACAGGTTTTATTTCTTGCGCACTTTCGTAGATTCTGAAATCAATATTATGTTGTTTCAGAACATTTCCCAAAGTCAAACCGCCAATTCCGCCACCGATGATTGAGATGCTCATTTATTTAATGTTTTTTAATTCTGACAACAATTGATTTTGCTTGTTGATGAATTGAGTCAAACTGTCGGTCTTCAAAGGATGAGCTTGTTGGTATTTTTCAATTTCAGGAAGTGTCTTTTTTATTTTTAAGGCTTGATAAAAACTGAAAATTTTAAAGTAATTAAGATTTATCTGCTTTTTAAGTTCTTCAAATTTATCCTTCTTCGTACTAAATTTATCTGTACTATTTTGCACAAAGTCAAGAATTTCTTTTTTTAATGCTGAGTCTCTTATTGCTTTTGCAGCGTTGTTAGCAAGTAAATAGTATTCGTCAGAATTATTAATTATATCATCATTCAGATTTTGTATGATTCTACTATCTTGCTGTAATGAAACTAATTTTTCGTCAAAATTTTTGAGTTGTGGATCATCCTTTAATAATTCAGAATAAATTCCGTCCAAAATATCTTGACTTCTACTCATCCTTTTTATTGGAAAACTTGAATCAGTATTTCCTGCAGCTTTTTCAACAATTTCATTCTCTTTAGAATTATCTTCCTTACAAGAAGAAATCATTAGAATGAGAGAAAGGATTAGAAATGTTTTTTTCATAGCTGTAGTTTTTAATTTTTGCCTCTTAACAAAGTTAATTATTAAAACAAAAAAAGCAAGACCAAAAAGCCTTGCTTCAATTTCATTCCGAAAAAGGAATTTTATTTTCCGAGGTAAGATTTCAGGATCTTACTTCTTGTATTATGTTTCAATCTTTTGATCGCTTTCTCTTTGATCTGACGAACTCTTTCTCTCGTAAGGTCAAAAGTTTCACCGATTTCTTCCAGCGTCATTGGATGTTTTCCGTTCAATCCGAAATACAATCTTACCAAGTCAGCCTCTCTAGGCGTCAAAGTCTGAAGCGCTCTTTCTATCTCGATTTGTAGAGATTCCAACATTAGATCTTTATCTGGACTAGGCGATTCTCCCGAACGCAAAACGTCATAAAGGTTAGAATCTTCACCTTCCACAAGCGGCGCATCCATCGATAGGTGACGACCACTGTTTTTCATAGATTCCTTGATGTCTTCTTCGCTCATATCCAGAACTTCTGCCAATTCTTCCGGAGAAGGTGGTCTTTCGTTCTCTTGCTCCAGGTGAGCATAAGCTTTGTTGATCTTGTTGATAGAACCAATCTTATTCAATGGTAATCTTACAATTCTCGACTGCTCGGCCAAAGCCTGCAAGATCGACTGACGAATCCACCAAACAGCGTAGGAGATAAATTTGAAACCTCTTGTCTCATCATATCTTTTCGCCGCTTTCATTAGACCAAGATTTCCTTCGTTGATCAGATCGGGAAGAGAAAGTCCCTGATTCTGATACTGCTTAGAAACGGAAACCACGAAACGTAAGTTAGCTTTGATTAATTTCTCCAACGCAGCTCTGTCGCCGGCGCGGATCCTTTGTGCCAAATCTACCTCTTCATCAGCAGTGATCAATTCCACTTTTCCGATTTCTTGGAGATACTTGTCTAGTGATGCGGTTTCCCTGTTGGTAACCTGTTTTGTAATTTTTAACTGTCTCATATAAAAACCTCATTCTTTAGGTTGCATTATATTATACGATCAGAAACCGAAAAAGGTTACAAATATTTTATTTTCATCAGATTAATCTTCAATTTTAACGTATTTTAAAACAAATTAATAATATTTGGGCAGCTTTTCCGCCTTCCACTCCCGCTATTTTTTGCCATCGCTTGTCCAGCCACAAAAAATGAGCTCCGTTCAAGTCGGGCTGCAGATTCGGTGTAAAACAAAAGACAATTCAAAAACACGATTTTGTCATTCCGTAGGAATCTAAACTGTATAGATTTCTACGGAATAACAAAAATGCTTTTAAAATAAATCCGCAAAATCTACAAAATCAGCGAGAGAATTAATAATATTCCTAATTATTATCTCATTATTTCTCTGTAAATCAATTATTCTTAACAAAAATTAAGTATTCAAAATTCTCTGTATCGATTCTAATTGTTATTTTTGCCGAATGTTTAAAAATCTGATCAGAGTTTTCATCGGCTTATCACTTTTCTCCTGCGCCAAAGAACCGGTTCCAAAACCGAAAGGCGATCTGCGTTTGGAATATCCGGCCCCGAAATACCTGAACTTTTCTGCACCTTGCGATTACTCATTTGAATACTCGGATTTTGCAAAGATCAAAGATGCAAAACAAGCCTGTTGGTACAATCTCTCATATCCAGGGATGAAGGCCAATGTTTTCATTACTTATTTCCCGATCAAGAATGATTTTCCGCTGCACGTGAAAGAAGTGGAGAAAATGGTTTATGAACACACGATTAAAGCAAGTTCTATTGATACAAAGTCATTCGCTTACCCGGAGAAAAAAGTCTATGGAAATTTCTATGAACTGAAAGGGCAAACTGCTTCTAATATTCAGTTTTATGTGACCGATAGCACGAGACATTTTGTAACAGGGAATTTATATTTTAATTCCCGCCCGCGTCCGGATTCTTTGGCGCCGGCTGTAGATTATATCAAAAAAGACCTTTTGCATCTGATAGATTCTTTTGAATGGAAAAACAAGTAAGAATCAAGGCAAAAGACGACAATAATAAAGATTAACATTATAAAAAAGCGATTAGCGAAAAGCCAATTGCCATTAGCAAAAAACTTAAATTATGAAATTACTAGCAGTAGGAACTGTAGCATTTGATGCCATCGAAACACCTTTTGGAAAAACAGATAAAATCCTTGGAGGTGCAGCCACTTATATTGGACTTGCAGCAGCAGCTTTGGATACGGACGTAAGTTTGGTTTCCGTAATCGGAGGCGATTTCCCTCAAGAATATCTGGATATGATGACTTCAAAAAATATCAATGTTGACGGCGTTGAAATGGTAAAAGATGGCAAAACATTTTTCTGGAGCGGAAAATACCACAACGACCTGAATTCTAGAGATACTTTGGTTACAGAACTTAACGTTTTGGCAGATTTTGATCCGAAAGTTCCTGAGCATTCTTCAGAAGCAGAAGTTCTTTTGTTGGGAAATCTTGATCCTGTAGTTCAGCTTTCAGTTTTGGAAAGAATGAAAACGCAGCCAAAATTGGTAATCCTTGACACCATGAATTTCTGGATGGACATCGCTTGGGATAACTTAATGAAAGTAATCGCAAAAACAGATGTTATCACAATTAATGATGAGGAAGCAAGACAACTTTCCGGAGAATATTCTTTGGTAAAAGCGGCTAAAAAAATCCACACTTTAGGACCAAAATATGTGATTATCAAAAAAGGTGAACACGGCGCATTGCTTTTCCACAACGGAAAAATATTCGCTATTCCTGCTTTGCCATTGGAAGAAGTTTTTGATCCAACCGGAGCGGGAGATACTTTCGCAGGAGGATTTGCTTCATATCTTACAAAGAAAGGAGATTTCAGTTTTGAAAGTATGAAGACTGCGATCATCGTTGGAAGTGCAATGGCATCTTTCACAGTTGAGAAATTCGGGACAGAAAGAATCGAAAACGTTACGAAAGAAGAATTGAGCGAGAGAATCAACCAATTCAAAGAATTGACGACTTTCGAATCTGTGATCTAAATTTAACCTAACACAAATTTATCACTCAAAAGAGTGTTACAAAATATATCAAATGAAGAAGATCTTTTTTCCCGTGGCTTTAGCTTTTGCATCGCAAATGGCTTTTTCCCAATATCTGATTGTAGGTAAAGACAGTATCTCTGTAAAAGATTACATCAAAGAAAATAAATACGGACTTGAAACCAATGGTCCAGATAAATCTGTAAATGCGACAGTAGAATTTTTGCTTTTGCAGCAGCTGGCAAAGGAAAAAAAAGCAGATACGCTTAACTTTTTTGTGAATTCTGTAAATCAGAAGATGTCAGAATTAAGAGAACAAAAGTTCTATCCAAAAGCTATTATAGAACCTGTTCTTCAGGATTATGTCAATTCCAATAAAACTGAGACTCAGGTGTTGCTTTTCATCAAGGAGAAAAAGGCCGATGACAAAACTGATTACAAAGCGCTTTACAATCAGGTAAAAGCAGGGAAAATGACGATGGAGGATTTTCTTTCAAAAAATGCGACGCCGGAAGCTTCTAAACCTTTCTATGTAAAACCGGGAATGTTGGATTACGAATTGTATCAGCAGATAAAAAATGCACCGGCTAATTCTTACACCACATTCATTGATAAACCAAATGTTGTCGGTTTTGCAAAAGTTGTAACTACAAGACCTAGTTTAGGTTATATGATTTTTGGGGTTTTGACAGTTCCGAATGATGCAAATTATGAAACGACTAAAGCTAAAATCTATAAGGAATTAGAATCAGGTAAGAAATTTCAGGCGGTTGTGAAAGAATTTGGTGCGACTGAGGAAGAGAAGAATTCCGGCGGTGCAGTAATGGGATCCCCAATTTTACCAGATGATGTTTACAACGCTTTGAAAGGGCAACCAAAGGATTTCTATACAAAAATACCAATTCTTTTCGGGGACAAATATTTTATTTTTAATATTTACAATATTGAACCTTATGTACTTACTGATGCTAATAGAAAATTCTTTCAAAAAGAAATGCTGGCAACAAGTTATGGTGAAGAAGTAACTTCAAAACTTATAGATTGGCTGAAAGCTCAGGATAAATTTGTTGAAACACCGGAATTTTCTGAGATTAAAAAATCTTATCAAAGCTATCTGAATCCAAAAAATCCTAAAGCTTTGCTTTTCTCTTACGGAAAAAATAAAGTGACCTACGAGGATTTGAAAAAAGCAATAGACTCTCAGTACAAAAATCTGGAGCAATTGCCGACCAATCAATGGACGGATCTTGTGAATTATCAGGCTGATCAATACATCATTGGTGTTTATGCAAAGAATTTTGAAAATCTTCCTGATGTAAAGCCTGAAGTAGATGAACTTAGGAAAAACCTTTTCTCAGAATATATCTTCTCAGAATATCTGAAGGATGAAGTTAAAAATAATCCGAAACTTTACACAGATTATTATAACGAAAACAAGTCAAAATTTATTTGGGAAAAAAGAGCAGAATCCAGAGCTGCCGTTATTTCTGACCCGAAATTGCTAAAGGATATCGAGAAAGAAACGAAAGATCCTAAGAAATGGGATGCACTGAAAGAGAAATATAAAAATCAGGTTAATGATCAAAACCAGGTTTTAGTTCATTTTGAGCAAGGTAAGATTCAGGAATCTGCTGAGATCTTCAAAAAGTATAATGTGCCTTTCAAAAAAGGAACTTTCGTAACTAAAATTGGAGAACGTGATGTGGTGGTTGCAATAGACGCACTTTTACCGGAACAACAGATGACTCAGGCTGAAGCAGAACCAGAAATGGTAGACGCGGTAACGGAGAAATTACTGCAAAAAACAATTGCCAATCAGCGTGCAAAAACGAAAATTGAAATTCAGCCAGCTTTTATGGCAGAACTGAAGAGAAATTTTAAGAAATAATTATAACAAAAAATGAAGCAGAATTGGTTGATAATCTTAATTTTGCACCTTAATAAATAAAAATAATGTTAAAATACACGAAATGTCTTTTTTTATTGTCAGTGATGCTGTGCTTATTTAGTGCAAAATTTTCTGCTCAGGTAAAAAAAGGTCAGCTCATAGATGGGATTGCAGCCGTAATTGGTGACGAAATCGTTTTGGAGTCTGACATAGAGGATCAAGCGAACTATGCAAAACAGCAAGGCGCAAATGTGGGAGATAAATGTGATTTTATGGAAAGTATCCTAAATAACAAGTTGCTGATTTTTGAAGCAAAAAAGGATACGCTTATAGAAAACAGATCTGCAGCAATCAAGGATATGGCCGGAACAAAATATACTCAGATTCTTTCCCAGTTCCCGGATGAGAAAGCAATGTTGGCAGCGTACAAATTCCGTACTTCTTACGAAATGAAAACGGCGATTGAGAAAATTGATGCTGATAATTATTACGGACAGGCAAAATACGGTAGAATAACTGAAAAAGCTGACGTAACACCAAATGAAGTGACAGATTTTTATAATCAATTCAAATTCCAGTTACCAAATGTCAAAGATGAAGTTTTGCTTTCGAAAATAAGTATTTTCCCGAAAATTTCCGAAGCTCACAAAAAAGAAATTATTGATAAACTCAATAAAATAAAGGAAGATATTAAAAAGGGCGAAAGCTTTGAAAGTCAGGCAAGAATTTATTCTGAAGACGAAGGTTCTGCTGCACTTGGCGGACTTTACAAGAATATCAACGTTGGACAGATGGTAAAACCGTTTGAAGCGGCGGCACTTAATCTTCAGGAAAATGAGATTTCGGAACCTGTAGAATCAGAATACGGTTATCACTTGATTCAGCTGATCAAAAGAAACGGAAAAAAGTATGACGCAAGACATATCTTAATAAAAAGTACTCCGAATGCAGGCGAAATTGCTTCGGCTAAAAAAGAGCTGGACAGCATCAGGACTTTGATCCTGGCTAATAAAATCAGTTTCAAAGATGCAGCTTACAAATTCTCTGACGACAAGAGTAACAAGTTTTCTGCTGGAATTATGACAAACAATCAAGACGGTTCTGATAAATTGGAGAAATTAGGACTTGATCCTACGATTTCTTATCAAATTGCCGGTCTTAAAAAGAATGATATCACTGAGCCTTTCCAACAGGAAGATCAGCAGAAAAGAAAAATGTTAAGCATTATTCAGGTAAATGAAATCATTGATGCGCATCAACTGGAACTGTCAACGGATTACGAGAGAATCAAGGATATGGCGCTTAACAAGAAGAAAAATGAAATTGTTGAGAAATGGGTAAATGCAAAAATACCTTCCATTTTCATCTCGGTAGATAACAAATACAAAGATTGTAAATTCCATAGCAACTGGCTGAAAAATACAGTTGTTACAACCAAATAATATTTAAGATTAAATAATAAAAAAAGGATGAGTATTTTGCTCATCCTTTTTTTGTGTTGATTTTTGAATCGAAATTTATTCTGATTTTACAATTTTATAATCTGATAATTTTCCGTCCCATTTTTCATTATATGTTGAGAATTCGATAGCGGTAATTTGTCCAACCGTAACGTCTATTACATAGCTTAAACCTTCTTTCAGACCTTTAATTTCAATATTTTCGCCATTGCTGAATAAGGCATTCGTATCATCAAATTCATCATTGAAATTATAATACTCAAGATTAACATCCAATCCGGTTGATGTCTGTTTTCTTTCAGATACTTTCAGAAATGGAATATGGGATTTAAGTTGAGGATATTTTATAGTTAAACTTTCTAAAAGAGTCAATTCAAGTTCATTTAGTTCTTCCATATTTTACTTATTTAATTTCTACTTTTAATGACGACATAACCTTCAAGGATTCTTCCGTCGGATAATTTGATCTGATACCAATAGCTGTCTGTAGGTAATTTTCGGCCGTTTGATTCCCCATTCCATTCAAAGGCTTCTCCTTTTGTAGTTTGATTTACAACCATTATTCCGTTTTTATCCATTATTTTGATTTCGGAATTTGGATAATTTTCTATGCCTGATATTTTCCATGTATCATTGATTCCATCACCGTTTGGAGAGAAAAGATTGCTTAAAGAAAATATGGTGAAAGATTTTGAACCGAGATCACATCCTAGATTAGTTTTTACAAAAACCGTATAGTTTTCGTTGCTCAGATTTTGAAATTTGTTGGAACTCTGCCAATTGATTTGATCCAAAGAATAAAGATAATCGCCGGCAAACGACATAATAATAGTTGCGTTATTATTGTTTATCAGAATATTTTGTATGCTTGCCAGTTTTGCTTTTTTTACAATTACACTTGCCGTATTATCGCAACCGAATGTGTTGGTCACTTTTACAGTGTAGGTTTGCTCTTTATCAGCAATGATTTTCTGAGATTTTTCCCCAGTATTCCAATCGTAAGAATAGCCGAAGCCAGAACCAGCGTCTAATTCTACACCAAGATTATCACAAAACTCTTCTTCTTTCCGAAGCTTGATTTCTGGTTTAGGATTCAGAGTCAGACTCAATTTTACATCCTGATAACATCCGAGGGAAGAAGTGATTCTCACATCGAAAATATTAGATCCGATATTAAGATTTATATTTCCGCTTGCAATTTGATTGGAACTATTTCTAAATTCGAAAGTGTAATCTTGGGGATTTGTGATTAATTCTTTTTTATAATCATCAAGATTGATGGTTTTAAAGTTTGCCGTTGTATCGTTACAGAAAGCAGGTGGGAAATAATCTTTTGCTGAAAGATAGTTTGTAGCGACATTTACTTTAATGGCTAATTTTTGTGTGCTTTCACAAGTATTTACAGTTTGAGAAGCATAGTAAGTTGTTCCATCAACTAATGGTGTAGTATCTGGAATTTGTATTCCAATATTGTTATACCACTTGATGTCTGTTCCGGTAATAGAAATATTTTTTAATGTCGGACTCGAAGCGGAACAAAAATCCTGAATGGCTTTTCCTGTAGGCGGATTTGGATCTGATAATGTAACTAAGATTTCTTTCTTGGCACTTTCGCAACCAATGGAGTTCTGAGTTACATAATATTTTGTGTTATCTACTAATGAAGTAGAAAGATTTGTTATGACAACTCCGCTAGCATCATACCATTTTGGGTTTGTTGCTGTAACATTAATATCAGATATTTTTGGGTTATTGATTTTACAGAAAGTTTGAGAAGAATTAGCTGTAGGCAAGGGCTGCTGTGTAATTTCAACTTGCTGTGTTTGTGTTTCTATATTACCATTTCCATCATCGTATTTCCAATTGATTGTATAATTTCCTGACAAAGAATAGGATAATGGATCTGTAGTTGTAGCAATAATCTTTCCTTTACAATTATCTGTTGCAGTAGGAATCGTAGAAACCACAGTATTACAATCGCCTGTAATTTTTGGAAGTGTTGCAAGATCGGGAATAGGTTTTATGTTGTCACCAACAAAAACATTGGTTGTGAAAGTTCCGTCACAATCACCAGATCCGGTTATTGTACAAGAATACGTTCCACTATTTAATGCTGTAGCATTTAAAATTTTTGGATTTTGAAGTGCCGATGTAAAACCATTTGGTCCCGTCCAAAGATATGATGTCCCTCCGAAAGCTGTTAATTCAATATCTTTTCCTATACAAATTGGAGAGTTAGAATTTATTAAAATAGATCCAATACTATTACAGTCTTTGAATTTTACAATAAAAGCATCTTCCCAAAATCCGTTGATTGTAGTTTGGCCAGCTCCAGGAGAACTTATTTGATTTGAGCTGTTTGTTCTGCCACCTAAATAAAAATACTTATCATTTGTATCAAAATGAAAGCAGGTTTCATATTCTGAACCATTTCCGCCATAATAGGTTCCCCATAATTTGTTATATGATTGATCATATTTTACAATATATGCATCAGAAGAAACGCTATTAATATTAGGTTGATACGAACCAGGAGTTCCAAAAATATTTTTGTTGGTATGTCCACTCAAGAATATATTAGTTTTGTCGTCAAATTCACTATCATCTATTGCTTCGGGGAAATAGCTACCCATTAGTAATTTTCCATCTTTATCAAAAATCGAAAATGCACCAGATAAGGAATTTGTATTCAGAATTGTTGGAAATGGGGCATTACTCGTAACAATTCCGCTGGTACTAATTGTAGCTCCTGTAATTAGTACTTTATTATTTTTGAAATCAATTTTATTAAAAAAATCATTAGATTCTCCTCCATAAAAAGAACCATATAAAAAATCCCCAGTTTGCGAAAAAAGAGAAAAAAATGAATCTATTGCTCCTTTGTTCGTTTTTTGTAATGCATTGGCAGATGCTATCCCGTCATTTCCATTTGTCTGACCTATTAAATAAACATTATCTGCTAGATCCAAAGTGCAATCATAGATAATATCATCTCCATTTCCACCATAATAAGTTGCCCAGGTTAACAAACCAAAATTATTTATACGAGCTATAAAGCTATCTTTGGTATATCCAGTTCTATTAGGCTGATATGCATATGCACTTGCAATCCCATTTGAACTTTCTGTATATCCAACTAAAATTACATTATCATTTTGATCTATTACTGAGCTGTAAACAATCTCATCAGAAGAACCACCATAGTATGTACCCCAAATTCTGATTCCATTTTCATCCAATTTTAATATGTATGCATCGTGAGTTTGTTTTACAGTAGCTGGTTTGTGTGTTCCTGGTGTGCCAATAAGATCATCCAGGTAATTATTACCTGTTGATATAACTTTGTTATATCTGTCGATATGTACTTTTACAGGTTGTGCGCTGAGATAAGTTCCCCATAGTTTTTGACTTTGAGAATTGGCTTTGGATAGATATCCTGTAAGATTGCTATTAACATTATAACTGGAGAGAAAAGTGCCAGATGTTGCGATGTTTGTAATACTAAAAGTATTTCCTGTAAAATAAACATTTCCACTTTTATCAGTAGTTATGTCAGCGATATAGTCTGTGTTGTTTCCTCCAAAATAACTACCCCAAATCCTTGTAGGCACCGGATCTATAACGATCGTTCTGTCAGAATTATTAACAGAAGATTCAAAACCAAAAATCTGATTACCAAGATCTTTGTAATTGACAGCAATGCTTTGCTTTCTATCATTCTCAATCCAAGAATTTGGAATGTTTTCCTGCATTTCACCAAATCTCAAATTCATAGAAAGTTTACCATCTTTCAATTTTGTTTTTGCTCCTTTAAATTTCATTTTGATATCACTCATTCTTCCGCCGGGATGAACGAGGAAATTGTACTCCACAGGTTTTGTAGAATCTTCAGGTTTGAAAAAAAACAAATCGATGTTGTTGTAAAGATTTTTATAAGTAACTTTTCTGTAACGGTGAACAAAGCTTACACCTTCTTTTTTATCCGGAAGAGTGTAGTAATTTTCATAATCATCAGATTTTCCTTCCGCGACGATTTCTGGATTTTTTTTGGAATCAACAAAGTCAATATCGATCCTGTGATATTTATATTTAATTTCTTTGTCAAATGAATTTTTTCTTTGATCTAAGATTGTACTCTCTTTAGATTTCTTCTTTTTTAATTGTTTAGTTTCAATTTCATAAACATCATAAGAGAAACCATTTTTCTTGATTTGAACATTAAGTCCAGGAGAATTGAGGAGATATTTTACATCAGGATTTGCTTTTCCGTTTTGATCTACAATTTGACCTTTGTTCTCATAAAAAGAATAATCTTGATTTTTTTTCTGAGCAAAAAAACTAATGAAAATTAAAAATAAAACTAAAGAAAAAATCTTCTTCATCGTGCGGTTACAAGTTTCCGCAAAGATAATATTTATTTTAACAAAATTTTAAGATTTCCACCATTCAGTAAAACTTTGAGAATCATCATCCAGATTCAGTTTTGAACCAATGATCGGGGTCGAAATTTTGAAGTTTTTACCTCGGCTGTTTTCAAAGACTTTTTGCAAAGGTTCATTCCATGCATGTTGTGCCAAAGAAAACTTTGAAGAATGTACAGGAAGCACATTTTTTACATTCAAATCTTCTGCAACTTGAATGAATTCTTCCGGCAAAGTATGAATATACCGCCACTTTTCATTGTATTGACCATTTTCCAGAATGGCCCAATCAAACGGACCAAATTTCTCTCCAATTTCTTTAAAATGAAAATCATAACCACTATCACCACCAATAAATATTTTTTTACTCGGCGTTTCTAAAATATAAGATGACCAAAGCGTATTATTTCTCTTAAATCTTCGGCCGGAAAAATGCCGAGCTGGAGTAGAAGTGATCTTAAATCCTTTTGATATAATTTCGTCTTCATACCAATCCAATTCGACGATTTGATCATCATCAAAACCCCATTTTTCAAAATGAGAACCAACGCCTAATCCACAAATCACTTTATCAATTTTAGGTTTAAGACTTTTAACGGTTTTATAATCCAAATGGTCATAATGATCGTGCGAAATAATCAGAAAATCGATTTCAGGAAAATCTTCAACTGTGTAAATATCCGTTCCGGCAAAGGCTTTCGTCGTTCCCGGAATTGGAGAAGCATTCCCACTGAAAACCGGATCCACCAAAAACCGCTTTCCATCAATCTGGAAATAATAAGACGAATGCCCCATCCAAACCAGAAAATTATCAGTAATCGGTTGGTTTTTGAGATCTATTTTTTCTGTAGGTAAAGGATTCTTAGGTTTTTTATTTTCTGTTTTATCTGTAATGAATTCCCATAATACTTTTCGCATCGTAAAGCCTTCTGCCAGAGATGGTGTAATACTTAGGTTTTGGAATGTTCCGTTTTTGTAATTGGGAGATTGCTTCATTCGTACCAATCTTTTTCCGGAGAATTCTCCACCAAAAACAGGAAGGTTGTAAAGATAAATAGCCAAAATAATTAGCAGAATCAAAAAAGTAAGAATCATAATTTAGTCAGTCTTTTTTACAATTAATACCCAGTCGCTGTCGAGGATTTTATAGCCTTGATCGTAAACGAAAAAGTATTGAGAACCGTTCTTGTAAGTCACAATTTGTGTGATGTGATCGAAATCAAAACCGGCGTTCTGTAATTTAAGACGATTGACTTTCGTTTTTCCTTCAATATTATTTTCGGAAAGGATGCGGTAATTTTTGCGGAGTCTGTTGTTGACGTTCCGCATATAGTTGGTTGAGTTTTTATTCTGCTTGTTGTTGAAGCCATTGCGACAGGCGTCGGAACAAAATTTCTTATCGGATCTTCCGATGATTTTGTCGCCGCATTCCGGGCAGGTTTGTGTTTCCATTTTTGTGTTTTTATCAATTAAACTAAGTTATAAAATCAGGATAATATTTTTTGCCTTACTTCAATTTTATTTTTTTCTTGATTAATTTCCCATTTTCGCTGCTCATATCTTTCTTAAAATAGAAAATATTATTGTTCTCTCGGAAAATCATTTTTTGCAAATCGACATTATTTATTTTTTCACAACCAGTCGGAATCAGAAATGTATCTGTCAATTTTTTCCAATTTCCTTTGATGAAAGAATAGATACTCAAAGAATAAGTGCAACCATTCATCGGAGCTTGATAGATTGAGATTTCGTCCGTTCCGTCATTGTTCAGGTCGCCTTCGTTGATGAGAATGATTTCGCAGCAACCTGCTTTTATTGGTTTTAATTTGCTGTCAGAGAAATGGATTTCATATTCATCAGGAGTTCCGTCCTCAATTGGATTTCCTTTTCCTTCTTTTGTTTTTATAGCAGTTGCCATTATCTTTTTACCGTTTCCGAGGAAATGGCCTTCGATCATTTTTCCGGTTTTATTTTTCTGATAAATTTGTCCAAATGACAAAACACCGATTGACAGAAAGATGAATGTTAGTTTCATAATTTTTAATATTAATTAAAAGGATAATTTTCGAATCTTTGAAATTCGCCGGTTTCTGCATCGATTTTTATAACATCCTTTTTACCTTTTTTATCTTCTCTCTCTTCTTCAAAAATATAGAAATTCCCATTTTTATTAATGTACATTCCACAGAAAATCTGAGACATCCAATGTTCATTTTTTCTGTTATTCATAAATATTTCTTCTGCTTTTTTCTTATTGATTTTAGATTTTTCGGAGATTTTCAGAAACTCTTCGTCACTTGGAGAAAGTACTTTTATTCTGTTATTCATATCAGTTTCGAGCCATGCGATGTGTTTACTGATTGTTCCGTTCGTTTCACTTTTATTGATGTTGACATTTTCTGATAAAGCGCAATCGTATCCCCCGACGTAGCCCATCATCCCGTAATGCAAACCTGCATAATGATTATAGCCAGAGATGTAGAACTTCAGATTATTTTGTGTCGTAACTATAATTGTGTCAGTTTTCAGGAATTTTGCAAAAGGAATTTTGACTTGCTTGAAAGTTTTATCATCCGAAACGTAAGAAAATTGATTTTTAATTATCGTATCAGTATTTATTGCTCCATTTCTTTTTAGTTCAAATTTCAAAATATTAATGTCTTTTTGATCAAATCCTGTAAAGCCAATTTCAGGCTGCTCGGTGATGATTTTCACGCTGTCACAAATTTCAGAAAACTTGATTCCGTCAACTTCTGCCTGTTTTCTTTTTTGATAAGATGAAATATTAAAGGCAATCACACCAATTAAAAAGAGTGAAAAGAAACCGATAAAGATCCACATCAGTATTTTAAGAAATTTCTTCATATTATCATTTGTCTTTAAGTTCTTTAAAATTATAAAAACCTTTCCATTTACAAACGATTACAAACGGATATAAATACTTTTCTACCGATTCGGCTTTTCTTTTTGTTGAAAATTTGCGGCAAAGAAATCAGGAAAACAGACAATTAACGTCCTGATTTTAAAAGTTTAATTCAAAAATTTAATGCTATGTCTTTAAGAAACAAAGTGACGCTTATAGGTCACACAGGAAAAGAAGTTGAAATATTCAATTTCGAAAACGGCACCAAAAAAGCGAATGTTACACTTGCAACCAACGATTATTACATCAATGCGGCTGGTGAGAAAGTAGAAGAAACACAATGGCACAACCTGGTTGCCTTTGGAAAAACTGTAGATATTCTGGAAAAATATGTGCCGAAAGGAAAAGAAATCGCCATCGAAGGAAAACTA
>Ga0157369_10001772_pt1 | contig 26140 bp, 22 predicted proteins | sample C25metaG_FD_113461 | JGI IMG/M metagenome (GOLD analysis project Ga0157369, IMG submission 113461) | Corn rhizosphere microbial communities from Kellogg Biological Station, Michigan, USA - C2-5 metaG | ecosystem: Host-associated > Plants > Roots > Rhizosphere > Soil | place: USA: Michigan... | reverse complement strand
CGGCGGGTTTGAGAAAACGTCGGTGACAACCTTCTGGCGGATCTGACGGACAGCGGGCGAGGAATCAGGACCGAAGAGCAGGTAGTCGCCGGGAATCGCACTGGCCGGCTCCAGCCTCATTCGATACAGTACAGTCGCGCAGCCGGAGACAGAATCGATACACACAATATGCTTGGATAGGTTGGAGCCGCCGAGCGCGTTTAAGTTCTTCTCGAGCGATGTGATGAAATCAGTCTCCCACCAGCGATAGCGGTGAATGAGAATGGCGGACTGTGGAGCCACGACCAATCCGCCGAAGGCAAGTGCTGTGATGCAAACAGCGGAGGTGCTCTTTCGTGCCCATGGAGTGAACACCGGTTTGGCGCCGAGGATGCTTCGGTTGAGAGCGCGGTGGAAGTCCAGCGCCATAAGCGGCAGCAGAAAGCTTAGGAACGGATAGCGGTAATAGGGCAGAGCGCGTGCCTGCATGATGCAATCCAAGAGCCCAAACGCGGCGCTTGCGACGAGGATATTCCGTTCCCAGTCGTTGATCCAGTCCACGGACTCACGCGTGAAGAAGAGAAGCGCCTGCAGCGCCAGCCAAAGATAAACCATCAGCAGCACTGGCGAGACACTGTGAATCAGGATGTAGCTGAGCGGCCGATGTGCAAGGCTTGCGTAGTACGGAAGGATAGTCTTGAAGCCGGCGAAAAAAGCGCCGAACGCGTGCTGCCTCAGAAGAAAGAAAATGGATGCCGCAGGCGCAATGAGAAAAGCCAGCGCAGCGGAACCCGCGTGGGGGAGCCAGCGTGCTCCCTTTTTTCGGCGGATATAGCAGGCGAATACGAGTTGCGCGAAGCTGAGGGGCAGGACCGTGGGCTTGATGCTGAAGGCTAGTCCAGAGCACAGACCAAATACGGCAGAGCACCATAACCAGTTTCGCTTGACCGCCGTAAAGAGGACTGCAGTGGCGCCCAGCAGCAGCACTGCCATGGCGAAATCCCGTTGGCCGCCTTGTTCCAGGCCGTCGCGCCCGTGGATAAGGATGAACAGGCACGCCGCGAATAGGCCAGGAAACCACGCGGTCTGCCTCGCTGCTGAAGCGGAGAGCCCATTCCGCGAGTCGGTGGAAATTCGTGTGATGGCGAAGCAGGCAATCGTTGCGAATCCGAGCAGTGTGAAATCGTAAATACGCCAGGAAAGGCTGCTCATGCCGAAGATGTGCATGCCGGCAAGTTCAACCAGGTAGGTGCCCGGAATCTGCTGGTCGATAATCTGGCGGTACGGTGCCCAACCCCGTTGAATGAGGAAGGCTACGTAATGGATTTCGGAAGCATCGGCCACCAGCGGCCAACGCCAGCTCCACAGGAAAAAGAGCAGCGAAGAAAGCACGAGGCTCGACGCTAGCAACCAGTAGAAGACCCGTATTGCCGATTGCCGTGTCGCAGTTTCCGGTCTCAACCGACACCTGAACTGTAGATAAGTGGTGGCCAGGGACGGGATCGAACCGCCGACGCCGGCCTTTTCAGGGCTGGATACGGCCAAGACTAACCCCCTGATTCTGTTCACCAAGTCCACTGAAACGAGCCTATAAAACAACGTTTTATTGGAACGTGAATGGAACGTGTTTCGGAATGGAGCATCAGTTCACCATTCCGGACACACTGAGGTTGCTCAATCGGTCGATAGCACGGCGTTGAGATTCCGGTACGAACTGCTGGTAAATGTCCATCGTCGTACTCGCCCGCGAATGCCTCATTTGGGCCTGTGCGTCCTTTACGTCGGCACCGGCCATCTTGAGCCAAGTTGCGTGCGATGTGCGCAAGCAGCGCCAGTTCACGAATCCCATACCGAGTTTCCGGCCAGCGGGCTTCATGAACCGCGTCAGAATGTTGTTGTCCCGCATCGGGGAACCAGACATCAGGCTCTGGAAAACTAGATCATCTGGTTCTGACGCTTTGACAACCTTCAGCCTGCGAACCGCCCTCCCGGCACGAACATCTACGATGAGCGTCTTCAGGCCGTGAATACGCTCGATTACCCCTTGATTAACGGCAATCGTCGCGTTGCTGGCCTCCGACTTTGGACACCCCCAATCTCCTCGACAGTAACGCTCATCCACGGTTATGGAATCAGCGTGTACATTGCGCCACTTCAGGCCGATGACCTCGCTCACCCTGAGTCCCGTAAAAACCGCGACGTAAATCATCGTCGCGTATGGTTCAGGAATGAGGTCGCTCAAGAGCCGAAACTGCTGCGGAGTAACGTACGGCTTGTTCCTGTTGCCTTTCCTGCTTGGAGGCAACCGTACGCCCTCGACAGGATTGCTCAACAGCAAACCATACTGCTTTGCGGAAACCAGAATGCTCGACAGAACATCGCGGATCTTGTCTATTGACTCGTGGCTGAGGCTTGAACCGGACAGCCCAGAGAAATACTTCTGAACTGTGAGAGGTGACAGGTCTCGCAGGGAACTCGATCCGAACGCGGGGATGAGGTAATTCTTAATCACCCCCGTGTACCTCTCGCGCGTGCTTGCTGCCAAGAGTGGCAAGTTGACAACCTTGTAAGTGTCGTTAACGTACTGTTGAAAATTTGTCGCGGAGCCGAGTGGAACCAGACCCTGATTAAGAGGTGTGATTAGCTCAGATGCGACCTTCTTTGCTTCTCTGACCGGCATAGTCGCCGGGGCTAGTTTGATTCGTTTACGCTTTCTGGTTCGTGCTCCGTTGACAAACTCATCTTGCCAATAGAGCATCCACCAGAACGCGCCCTCCCGAAACGGTTGTGGGTTCTGGTATCTTCGTCGCGCCATTTTCTCCAGTTCCTCCCGGAGTGGCACGGCGGAGTCGGTCTTGCCGACAAGAGTACCAGAGGTACCCGACTGTGAAGCGCAGTAATCCTGACTGCCAGGGCAGGGGAGTATGGACACAATTCTTCCTTGTGCCCAGACCACTGGCCAAAGCGCTGCGGCCGTGGCTACCGGGCCGGGTCGCGTGACACAGCACGCCGACTGCTATCCGGTGCGGCTCCCAGTCTTGTAGCCGCTGGAGAATTCCCCTCGGGAGCGATGATCGTGGGATCGGCTACAAACACTTAGATGTCTGCCCAACAGGATTTTGGTCAGAAAAGGTTTGGGGTACGCCCCCAAAATGTGCCCGTCCAGTTCCGGCCGGACAGCCCTGGCTTCACGTCTCCAGCGAAATCAGTCGTTGGAGCCTTTAGTCAGGACTAGCCTCCCCTGATGCACTTCAGGGCGCAGTTCTAGAAAGCAGAGGAGGCATCCTTGAGCGTGGTTCGGCATAGCGTCCCAGTCGGATAGAGCAAACCCGGTTGCATATACTTTGGTCGGGGTGGCCAAGCCCTTTGCGGTGCGAGCAAGCGCGATATGGTGAGGTGAACAGATGGACATGGATTATGGTGTGGAATTAGGAGCTCTTTCCGAGGACGGCAATATCGAGTACAACCCAGAATTTTGGCTCCGAAGTCTTGAGAGGAGATTCTTTTCTGATGTGATTCCGCAAATTGCAGGCATAACAGTTGAGGATCATCCCGCTGCGCGCGTTCGGTTCGAACCTGCCGAAAATAGGATCTACCTTATTAGGTCCTTGCTGCCATTTCCGAAGGTGTGCAAGATCATGATCTTGCACGAATTGATTCACAGTAAGCTTTTCAAAGTGAACGGCGACGCTGACGGTCAAGAAGGGGCCGCGTTCGAAGCTGAGGTCGATAGATTGTGGGAGGAGGGCGTCTATCGAAAACTCCTGTGAATGTCTTTCTCGTCCACGCGCGTGGCTGTTTTCTAGTGCCGGCCCTGGAGTCGCTGCAGGGTTGGGTCGCTCGCCTGTTGACCGACGGTCATCTCCTTCCGAGCATTTGTGATGTATTTCTGCGATTTCCTCAAGAGCAGCGGTTGTAACACGTTCTTCTCGGCGACGGTCGCAGCGTCGTAAACCTTCAAAAAGTCCGGCATGGGCAGACGCGCGGCGCGAAGGTAAAGGCCCGCTTGTTCGGGATCCATGTTTCGGGTCTCCTTCAGGTGGGTTTCGATGGCCTTGAAATCTGAAGGCGCAAGTCCGGATTCGCGTGCGAGTTGCGAAATCTCCATCGGGGTTATTTCACCCAACCGCGCGGATTCCTCGATACGAAGCGCGAGTCGGTGTTGTCGCAATTTCGCGGGGTCTACCGGTCCACCCTCGTTCCGGTCGCTCGCCAGGGTATCAGCCAGACGCTGCGCCTCGCTCTTGTATGGGTAGACGGTCAGGCCGGCAGCCTTCGCGACTTGATCGGGCGTGCTGATGTCAGCAGTCGCACCGGTCAGAGTCTTTACGGCCGTTTGCAGTGGAATAGGGGCGACGGAGCGCAACAGATCGAATGCCAATCCTGGCTTTTGAAGTTTTCGGCCTTGGTCATCACGCCCTGAGACAACTTCGGTTCCGGTTTTCACGAGCGGGGAGAATCGACCTTGCACGAACCCAACGGGGTCACTGACCGCATGGAGCATGTCGGTAGGCAGAGTCCGGATGCTGTAGATTTTCTCTTTGCCATCATCGCCTTTGACCGCAACGCCGAACGGTGCCTCATTGTGGAAGTTCCCAGTCGTTAGATAATTTAGAACTCGCGCAGCTCCCCAGAGTCCAGCTACGGCACGAAGCATATCGACGCGTGCAATCTTGCCCTCCATTCCGAATGGCCGAGCAATCGCGCGAGCTTCCCCTTCGATCCAATCCGGGGCAAGTGCCGCAAGTTTGAACCAATTCTGTGTCGCCGCCGCTCTGCCCAGCCGCTTGTAATTAATACCGCCAAATCTCTCATTGGTATCAGCAGCAGCTGTTTGCGCAACTTTGTCCGGAGCCCAATCTGGATAGGCTTCGGTGTAGCGCCCGACGAGGCTGCGATACGCGCGACTCTTCAGCGACGGGATGTAACGATCAAACAGAAATGAATTCAGACCGGACTGAATTCGGTTTACCACCGGAACTTTGGAGAGTAGCGCAGAGTGCCCAGCCAATTGGCCATCCGTAAATGCAGAGAGTCCTCTGTAGTCCTTGCCGAGAGTCAACCCGTTTTCTACTCCGTTCCGGAGTACAGGATCGGCAGACAAGTCCCATCGGTCAATGCCGAAGGGTGACACACCAGTCATTAGCGCACGCAATCCTTCCTGTGCGACGTGGAAGGGCGAACCAAACAAGAGAAGCCCTTTACCCTCGCGGTTTGCCTTTAGGAGTGCCTTACCGATGGTGTTATCACCTAAGCCCTGCGAATCGACGCCGAGCCGGCGCGACACATATTCTGCTGCATCTGGATGCACAACCATGTCGGACTTCAGCAGCACTGGGTCTTGCACTTTTACTTTGGCAACGTCCAGTCCCTCTCTACGGGCTAATTCACAGATCTCCCAGTCCAGGATTTGCATTGAGTGGCCGTTGCAATTGGCGTCAGAACAGCGCCACTCCAGGCAGACACGACCCTCCATAAACTCTAGATGTTTCATCGCGGGCGGAACAGAACGCTCGAACAGGTCAAGTTGGTTACGCGCCGCGACATTGCGATCCTTTAGATCTTTCAATTTCTGTTCGAAATTGCGCGCATCTTCTGTGTCCCTTCGATGCAAAGTCACGCCCGTCACCAGTGCAGGGCGAACGAACGCCAGCGACCTGCCTGTGTCTCGCTGAGCTTGCAAGAGCGCCTCCATTGATGTGTATTGCCATGATTCTGATTTGAGGACGAAGTCGGCGCGCTTGCCCCATTCGTCAGGAGTCGGTGGTATCTCTCCCTCAACTTTGATCGTTTCGTGGCCTACGGTATGGCTCTCCGGCCGAGTGTCGTGTTGGCTTTTGCTAAGAGACGCCGAAATCCACTGATAACGTTTGAACCGTTGCGGGCCGCTGAGGTAGCGGAATGGGATCGGATATAAACGAAGCGGAGTACCGCGTTCGTCTACGGCCGCAGTGCAGACGGTCTCGCCGTACTTTGCGCTCAATTCTGGGTAGGTCTTGGCGATGATAAGGACCCGCTTGGTCGCCGAATGCATGCTCCCTCACGGCAGCAATGTTCTCAGGCGAACTAGGGCCGTGCAAGCAAAATTGCTTCATTTGCCACGGCCATAAGCAGGGTTCCCGTTCCACGGGAACTTCGCCTATTATTCGCCTATGGGTGGTGAACGTCAATCCACGACTCGGCAGCGGCTGGCCGGAGAGATTTGCTGTGCTTGTAAGGTGCGGCTGAAGCCTGACACCAGTCAGAAAACGGGCGAGAGGTATTGTGACCGGTGCGCGCCCAAGCACCGGGTCTACATGCATTTCATGTTGAATCAGGGGTGGATGTGTCAGTTCCTGGAATCGGACCTGAAGACTCCCTTACCTCGCAAGTTCACCTTCGCCACGCCCGACAAGATTCTTCAGCTGGTCGAACGTGCCGGTGGTCTCAAGGACTTGGCGGATCGACAGGCCATCGAGCACGGCATCGAGATCGGCAGGGGTGGCGTGTACCTCACGCTTACGCCGGAGCAGTACGCAAAGCTGAAACGGCGTTAGGCTTACGCCGAGTTCGGCGGGCTCCAAAGATCACTGAGCCCCGGCTCATTATTTCTCACGTTGCCGACTCGTGGGTCTACGGGGTAAGCGGACATCCGGTCGGCTTCATACGGTCTCAGCAAGTCGATTGGGGGCTGCTCACTCTCATCACGCGAAAGCCAGCGGTCGTAGTCCCTGTGATGCAGAATGACCGGCATTCGATTGTGAACCGGCTGCATCACTTCATTGGCATCGGTCGTGATGATGGCATAACTGATGAGCCATTTCCCATCCGGCTCCTTCCATGCGTCCCACAGACCGGCGAAGGCGAACGGCTGCGCGTGGGTCATTCCAAACGCATAAGGCTGCTTGGTCTTGGCCGTGAGCTTCTTCCACTCATAGAAACCATCAGCGGGAACCAGACACCGGCGACGGCGGAACGGCGTTCGCCATGTAGGGCTGGTCGCGACCGTCTCGGCCTTGGCGTTGATGGTGCTGAAGCCCTTGAAGTCAGCCGGGGATTTGGCAAAATAGGGAACAAGCCCCCATCGCATCATCTCCAGTTCGCGTTCACCGGTCTCCTTGTTCGCCCGGATGACCGGCTGGAACGTGGATGGCGCAACGTTGAAGTCTGGTGGCAGCACAAAATCGGGAGGGAGCTTGCCAAGCTTAAATGCTTCCTTGATCCGCTGCTTGTCAGACCGGCGACAGTATCGACCACACATTAGACCTATCTTTATTGGTTTGGGACATGGTTCAGAAACGCCAACGGAAACGGCGGGGAGGGCAGTTCTGTTCATTCATCACGCCGGAACAGCTCCTCAAGGTCAGCAGGAGTAGGGGCCACTTTGTCTGGTGCAACCCAAGGCATCAGCCGATTTGATACCTCATCATCTACCGACCGGCGAAGTCCCTGATAGGCGACCATGTGCTCGATGTGCTCCCCCTTGTACGCATCGTCGGTGTCGGGATTATCCATAATCTCCAACAGATCGAAGCGGAGCTTCACATAGGCTCTCTCCAAAGCCTCATAATCGGTTGTCCGGACATACTTGCCATCCTCAAATCGGGGAACATCATGAAGTACGAAGCACATGAGGAACACCCTCCCATCTGATTGGATGCGATGGCTTGCCGCGACCGAACAGTGGCTACAGCTAAATACGGATGTTCGAATTCCCAAATTACTCCGGTTGCCAATCCTCCAGCGCAACCCATCCGTTGTCAGCAGAGCAATCGGTCAGGGTACAAACTTCAAACTTGTAGATCAGGTGCTGCACTTCCCAGAGAGAGACGCTCGGGATGGGTCACCCTTGACAGGCGAACCGTCCTGACAAGGTGTATGGCTTGAATCAAACATGAGATTTCCAGTAAGGCGCACTTGAAGCTTGCGTCTTTCACTTTGTTCACAAGATCGGCTGTCCGGTGTGGCGAACGTAAGCCTCCGAGGGAGTGGCGTCTTCAGATCCGCTTTAGGGAGTTGAATCAGGGGCGGTCCTGCAAGTGCCCACCGAGTTCGGCTTAGATCGTGGTCCCGAGCATCACTCGAATTGAATCTCGGCTCTGATCGCCGCTCTGTACAATCGGCGCATCAAGTCCGAGTATGGTCCATTCTCGGAGGGCTGGCCGGTCGTTGCACTCACAGCGACCGCACTGAAGAACAAGATTCAGCGGGAGTATCGGACAGGGCATGACTTCATCGTCTACACCGGCACCAGCGGACAAGACACGCTTGAGGTGAACGACCGAAGCCGTCTCCTGTCGGTAGTTGAGATCGATCCCGGCAAGACATACCGAACGAAGAACGTAATTTCCAAGGAGAGTTGGGATTGGGCACACGAAAATTATCCTGTTCTTATTTTTAGGGCGGAGTTCCATGATGCCTCCGCAAAGTGCGCACGTGAGCGGGGATTGATTTAGGAGATTCGCGATCTGTAACCAGGGGTTTGTCGGGGCATTGCGAATCGGAGCCACGTGCTGCACGACCTGGCCGGACACTCGTACTCTGCTGAACACCAGGGCAGCCAGCCTCGTCGCTTGCTCGTTGATTAGCCGGTTCTCTGGTCGCAGAAATATCTGAAGTCTCAAGCGGCTTGTCTGATTTGGTGAGGTTGATGCCCCTCACCGGCACAATCTCAAGATCGAGAAGTGCTTTCAACAGTGGCTTGAGGTGGTCAGGTCTGCGGCGGATGCCGACGAGAGTTCGCACCAATAATTGGGCCTTCGCCCGCATGATTACTTAGGTGGCGAGACTTTTTTGCGATTTTTCTGTGGAAAACCGGTTGCAAATTTCAGGAGAGTTGAAGTAACGTCTGTCGAATCACACGGGCATCGTAGCAGAATTTATTGGGGAGACACACCTATGTTGAGCTTTTGTCTCTTATGCCGTACATGCGTGCTTTTGTCCTTATCTTTGGTTCTTCCCGTTTCTGCTGCTTCCTTGGAACTCGCGGAAGTATCGACGCAGGCGGCCCAAGCCTTCTCACCGACAACGCCGGTCGCATCAGTGGTAATGACAGGCACGGCCCAATGGTCTGCTGGAGATTTGAGCAACGGCACTCGTGTCGAAACTCAATCCGCAATAGCTGATGACCGCACATGCACCTGGACCGGCAAGGACGGAACCGCTCATAATGTGGCGTCCTCGAACTGCTGGACCTCGACGGTTTGGTTTCTGCCGCATTTGGCCTTGCAGACCGTCGGACAGCCTACTTCGCTGCAAAGGGCGCCGATCTCCGACAGCGTTCCGCACCTCCGGTATTCGCTGCATATTGCGCCGGGCCGGACATCTGCCGCGACTACCGCACTGATTCAGACGTGGAGCCAGGCCGACCTCAAGCTCGATCACACGACTCTCCTTCCGGCTTCCTTGAAGTACAGCATTCACCCGGATCAGAACTCCAGCGTGGATCTTCAAGTAGAAGTGCGTTACAGCAATTACAAAGCTGTTTCAGGGGTACAACTGCCGATGCACATCGAGAGATATGTGAACGGCACCGTTCAGGTGAGTATCGACATCGCTTCCGCAGTAATCAATTAGCTCAATTTTGACTAAGGGGTTCTCGTATGCTGCGTTTCCGTGCCCTGGTTGCTCTGTCTCTCTGCCTTTTCTCCTTCACTGGTTTTGCGCAAGCGCCTGGAACCGGACTCTACGCGCTTGGCTCATTCGATAACCGTGGATTCGATGCGGTCAATATTGGAAATCTTAACGTTCATTTCCAGATACCGATTGTCAATAAGGCCGGTCGGGGAACTGGATTTCAGTACAACATCGTTTACGACGGCCTTCTATGGGCTCCCTCAGACGCATTAGGCAACAGCTATTGGACCCCCGACGTGGGATGGGGATTCCATGGTCAGGTGAATGGACAAGTTGTTGATGGATTCGCAGGACATGTTACCTATGACAGAACCAGCGTAAGGTGCTACACCGAGTTTCCGGATTATTATCTCGTGACCTCGATGTCCAACTTTGAGTATCACGACGAGTTTGGACAGACTCATGAGATGAACTGGTCCTATGACGGCTGTCAGGAAAGTTTTGTTGGTGATGGCACTTCTTCTGACGGTTCGGGGTACACAATGATCGGTCAGCTTACCGTGGCAGACAGATATGGCAATAAGAGGCAAGTTCCCTTTAGAGGCGGGACCAACGGATCGATGACCGACACGAACGGAAATCAGATCACCGCGAATGGAGATGGCACATTTACGGACACTCTAGGGGTGATTGCGCTGTCCATCACCGGCGCGGCAAACGCGAGTGATCCGCGTGTGTTCACCTACAATGTCGCAAATCAGGCCAACAATGCAACAACTGCGGCGATTACGATGTCTTACCGCACGTATATGATCCAAACGAATTTCAGTTGTGGTGGTATCGCTGAATATGGTCCGACTTCGGCAGACCTAGTTGATCGCATCACATTAGCTGACGGTAGATTTTATCAATTCAACTATGAGCCTACACCGGGTATTTCCGGCGCTTATACGGGAAGATTGGCCTCGGTCACATTGCCCACTGGCGGCACAGTTTCCTATCAGTATTTGAATGGGTGTAGTGGCGCTGGAATCAATTCAGACGGTACAGTCGGTTCATTAGCGCGTGTCACATCAGATGGAACAAGGACCTATGGCCGAGCGCCGAGCTCAAACGGTTCAATCACGACCGTTCAGGATGAAGCGGGCAATCAGAGTCTCTATACGTTTACTGATTTGAATGGAGTGTTTTACGAGAGTCACCGTCAGGTCTTCCAAGGCGCGGCAACCGGGACGCCACTACTTGACCTACAGACCTGCATCAACAACAGCGCTCCCTGCGACGGTGCCTTGTTCACGCTGCCTGCAAGTACTGTTACGTCTCTTGCGAGCTATAACGGCGGGTCGCAGCAGAAGACAATCACGACCTATGATCCTACCGCTCAATTAATTTCGGGAGTGCAAACGTACGACCCTGCGGGCTCCTTATTACAGACCGCATACACTAACTATGGCGGCTATGCGCAAGTCATTGCCGCTGGTATCAAAGACGGCTCGGGCAACGATGTATCCAAAACAACATTTGGATACGACGAGCAGGCGACTACCCCCACCTCGGGAATCCCGCAGCATACTGCTGGTACAAACTTCCGGAACCTGACTTCTTCCCACGCTTGGATTAACACGAGCGGCACGACACTAGACACGGCGACCAGCTACTACGACACGGGTGTTCCAGTTAGCAGCACAGACCCAAATGGAGCCACAAACTATTCGTACGACTCAACCCAGGGGTTCGTTACCCAAGTCACTCCGCCGACGCCATCCAGCGGCGTCTCTCTACCGAGTTTCGCATCGTACGATGTCAATTCAGGAATCCGGCTCTCGGTATCGGATGCGAATTATCCCACCAGTCCAGAGATTCAATATCTGCAGTACGACAGTTCGCTGCGTCGAACTCAAGTCCAGACACCCCTTGGCAGTGTAGGTTACAATTATTCTAGCTCTAATCAGGTCGGCATTGTCGCCTCTCTCCCTAGCGGCCAAGCGGATACGGAAACACTGTACGACGGATATGGTCGCATCAGCAGAATAGCCACTGCTAATGGTCAAAGCTCACATCCTTGGTATCAGACCGATTATTGCTATGATGCAGCTGGGAATCTGCAGTTTCTATCCTCCGTGTATCAGGGCGATGGGTGGGGCACACCGAAGCAGTGTTCTGGATCGGGAGTGTCTTACACCTACGATGCTTTGGGTCGGGTCTTGACCATGACTACGCCCGATGGAACCAGTTCATACCAATATGCTGGCCGGGCAACACTGGCGACCGACGTCAATGGAATCCAGAAGATCACACAGGCCGACACTTTAGGGCGTACATCTGCCGTTTGCGAGGTTTCAAGCGGTAACCTTCAGGGCGACTCGCCGCAGAGCTGCGGTTTGGATATCACAGGTACCGGGTACCTAACCACCTATGTATATGATCTTGCAAATCACAAGACCATAATCACTCAGGGCGCTCAACAACGCATTTTCCAAACAGACTCTCTAGGCCGGACGATATACACGAAAGAACCGGAGGCCGGAGAGACAAGCTATCAATACACATATAACAGTACGGGCTTGCAGGTCACCCGTACAAAGCCACGAGCGAATCAAGGCGATCCCAATACGAAGACGAACACGGTTATGCAGTTCGATTCGGTTGGCCGCCTTGTTGAAACATCATATGACGACGGCACACCCAACAAATACTTCTTTTACGATACGTCTGCCAATTTTGCGAACTTTACTCAAACCAATCTGAAGGGTAGATTAGGTTTTGTTTATGATTTGCTCGCCGGAAATTGGGCAGCGACAGTATTCAGCTACGATGCTCTCGGCAGAATCGTCGGTCTCGCCGAATGTCTCCCGTCCAGTTGCGGGAATGGGGCCTATGACAAATGGCTCTCCTACAGCTACGATCTGGCAGGCGATTTGCTCTCGGCAAGTGACCCGGCGGCAGGGACCATTTCTTACCCGCGTTCGGTAGCGGGTGAAGCTACAAAGGTTACAAATCAATCGTACTCGCTAACCGGATCGACGGGATCGGTAGATTTGGTTTCCAATATTCAGAATGGTCCCTTTGGGCCTACTTCATGGCAGCTCGCCAATGGTCTGACAGACACCAACGCATACGGCTGGGATGGGATGCCGTCATCGCAGTGGGTTTGTGTGGGCTCCTCCGCCGACTACTGCTCGGGAGGAACATTGACCTACGGCTTTCAAGCGTACTTCAAAGGGGGACGCTTGAATAGTGCGTGCGACTTTGGCATGAATCAGTGCGCGATCGAGGGTTATGATGACATGAATCGTTTGGCATCTCACTCTCAGGTGTTCGGAGGGTCGAACGCCAGCTTTAGTTACTCTTACGATAGGTACGGGAATAGATGGCATCAGACCCTGACAGGCGGTATCGGGCCGCGGCCAAGCTACTCGTTCAACACCAGCAATAACCAGATTGCGGGATACTCCTACGATGCACCAGGCAACATGACCTGGGACAGTTTCCACTCCTATACCTACGATGCAGACGGGAACATAACAGCAGTAGATAACGGCAATACCGCTCAGTATTTTTACAATGCTCTTAACCAAAAAGTTCGCACACAGAACCCCGGAGGCTCGGTGTCGGAGTCGGTCTTCGATCCAGCCGGACGCGTCACCTCTAATTGGTCACCGCAAGGTGGTGCAACTGACAGCCATATCTTCTGGGACGATAGGCAGATTGCATTCCGGGCGCAGATAGGTACTACCTACTTCACCCATCGGGACTGGGTAGGTACCGACCGCGTGCATACGGCCCCTGACGGCACAGCGGCTGCGAGGTTCTCGTCATCTCCATTCGGAGACAATGGCTCAATAACCGGTGTTACAGAACCGCAAGCAGATTGGGATTTCGCTCACTTTGGAGGGCTGGACTACAACGGAGAAACCGGTACATATCACGCCAACTTCCGTCAGTACTCATCCACACAAGGCCGCTGGTTCAGCCCCGACCCCTATAGCGGGAGCTACGATGCTGGTGATCCGCAGAGTTTCAACCGCTATGCCTACGTAAACAATAATCCTTTGTCTGGTGATGATCCGTTGGGCTTGGAAGACGTTGACCAACTTCCTGTGATAAAGGATGGCGTTTACACATTTTCTGAATACGCATCTGCGCCTGTCTCTCAGGAGACTGTTGTAATCGGCGGAACGTTCAGGCCTCCATCACCGTATCAGCCTGTTCCCAGCGACGAAAGTGCGGGCGGATGGGTTCCCTCGCTTGTCGTTGCCGCTTACGTTGGGCCGAAGCTCGACCCCCAAAATCAGGAATGCAAAGCACTAGCAAAGAAGATCTCAAATATCGTAGATCAAATTACGAAACGACAAAATGCAATTACGTTGAATCCGGGTCAGCTTCCAGAGTTGCCACCCTTTCCTGGTGCGCCTCGCCGTTTGTCAGTGCAAGGACATCGAGAGCTGCTGGACGAATATCGGGAAAATCTAGTTGCCGCAGCAAACCTGTACAATCAAAAGTGTGGCGGAGGCGACCCATTCAAGTCGCTCAATACTTCTACTGCTCCTAACGCATCATCGAGCCTTCCGACAATAAATCCACGTAGCCTCGTGGTAGGAGGCGTCGTGATTGGTGGAGTAGCAGCTGGTGTCGGTGTCGCCATTCTATGTCCGGAGTGCCTGGTTGTTGCTCCGCTGTTTGCTCCTTAAGGAGGTACACCTACAGTGTTGAAGAACAAAGAAGGGAGAGTGTTGATACCCGGTCCGCTCTCTGACGGGGTCAACTTGATGGACCAGAACCTGCAACGCGCCAACTTCCACGGAATTAGACTTGATGGCCTGAACTGTTCAGGGGCGGACCTTCGTGACGCAGATTTTTCGCAGGCGGATATTTATTGGTTAGACGGGTACTCTGCTGATTTTAGCGGAGCAACATTCATAAATGCGAGGTTTGAAGGTGCCAATTTCAAGAGTGCTTGTATGAGGGGAGCGGATTTTTCTGGTGCGTTTATAGGCCCAGACCGGGTTGGAATCGCATCAACCTTTGAACACGCCGATTTGACTGGTGCCGTGCTCGATGACGCAAGGTTAGATGGATGTCACTACGATGAAGCCACGAAATTTCCTTCCGGGTTCGACCCCTCACAACGTGGCCTGATTCGTGTGTTTAAAGATGACGACACTGCGGTTGAGCCACCATGTAAAACATCAATGCCAAACTAGGTGTACTGGTAACTAATCTCAAGGCTTTCAAAGATTTGCAGCAGCGAACGCCAATTGGAACACCCAATCGACCAGAGCGATAAAGCCATATCGGAACTGTGGTTTGAGGAGACTTTCAGAGGGATTTGTTGCTTAGACCGGACCAATGGCACAAAACTGTTCGTGGCTTTATTTGAAGAAAGGAAATTCTTCAAGCACTCGTAGCCACTGACGTATCCACGATCCGTCATTGTTTCGTTCGTCCAGGTAAACTTTGGGCGCGGGAGTCTCCAATCTGCCCCAATTAGCATCTGCGGCTTCGATTAATCCTCTTGCGCTGGCTGATCCGGATTCTAAACGAAATTCCGCGTCACCAAACCACCACATGTATTGACGCCAGCTCAAGCCTATCCAAGGTTTTTGTTGCGGAATAGCCTCAAAGATAGCCGGAGCCAATGGATTCCTTTGAGAGGCATCGCTCAGCAGCCCGCGTCCTTGGATCCGGAATAAATCCGCTTGTCGTAAAAGGCCAGCAGATTTTCCTCAAACCAATACGGAACCTGCCCGCCCCCAGCGCTAGGCTCTGCGAAACGAGTAAGCATAAATCTGCGGAGATTAAAGAACTTGCCAGTTGCGCAAGAATGTGCCCCGGCGGCCTTCCAAAGAACCATATCAGATGAGCAAAAGCCGACGAGCACCTTCATTCCAGCGTTCCGTAATGACGCGATGATCTTCATTGCGCCCTTTAGGGACTCCGGATCTGCAAGTTCACGGCGAGGCTCGATGTCGCTCTTGAAAATCAGGAACACGCGTTCGGTGTCCGAGCGTGAGAGGATCGACGTGATCTCCAGCGCTCTACCACGTTGAGAGACGTCGGTCATGCCTACTACGGCCGTTAACAACGGCGCGATGCCGGTCTGATTTAGACACCGTTCGAGCGCGCTGCAATTTGCAACAGTATGCAGATAATAGCTATCGCTGTAGACCGCCGGAACTATCGCGGGCGAACATACCGAATGGACATTGAGTGCCACAGCCGTACGGGCGACGTTGCCGACTAATCTGGCCCACCACTCCGCGTTACTAAGATCCGCCGTATCGACATCCCGCGGGAAGTAGTCCCACGACGGTAATTGGCCCATTTCGCTCCTCGGGACGTAAAGTTGCGGATCGAAGACGGTCTCAAAGTTTGAGAGACCGCGCATCCGTGTGACATGCCTTGCGACACCCGCGCGGTCATAGTTTACGGGGCTAAGAACTGCACCAGCGTAGTGCGATAACTCACGCTCGAAAACGAGGTTTTCTGAATCATTTCCCATCTGGTGAAATACCGGCATTTAAGCTCCCGTTTCTGTCGTCCATGCGAGTTGCAAATCGGACGGCTTCCGAAACCGCTGGATGGGGTATGGCATCACCATCTTATGTAGAGCAGGCACGCCAAGGTTGAGCACGCCCTGGAGGAATCTGTCGGATGGATTGTCGTACCGGGCAACTCGTTCAACCATTTCAGTATCGTTCAAGCCCGGTTCCCAGAAAGGATGGGTACCGAACAGACTGTAGGTCAGTGTCACACCAATTGAGAATTGATCGGATCTCCAATCGATGAGTTCTTTTCTGTTGTTGAGTTGCTCGGGAGAAGCAAACAGAGGAGTACCTGGACCTCGAACGAACCACGACTCAGTAACGGACTCCTTGCCCAGATCGCGCACTATCCCAAAATCCACTACCACCGGCAACATACTGTTCTGGTCCCTAAACATGATGTTCTCGGGCTTGAAATCGCGATGTACCAGACCCAGAGGAACCAAGTGCGCCAACACCGATATCAGTTCTCGACCCAACTCGAAAGCTTGGGTTGTCTCCAGTAGGCCACGATCCAACCTACTCTGGAGCGTGCCGCCAGCCAAAAATTCTTCAACCAGACAAATGTACGGATTGCGTTGGTGAGTGAACTCGACGACCTCCGTTACGCGAGCAATGTTCGGGTGGCTACACCTGAGCATCGCACCGATCTCGCGCTCCAATCTCGCCGCCGAATGGCCAGATCGAAGTATCTTAAGGGCCATCGGTCCCGCCGCGGATTCGATAAGGAACGTTTCCTTGAAAGCCCCGCCGCCGGCCCTACACCCGAATGTCAGGCCTCTTTGAGTTGCGAATGCGCGCGCGACCTCTTCCATGCTCGGCAGGTCCATGTATCAAGCGAAAGCCAAGCCTCGTACCGACTGGGTTATCCAGGGTTCCAGCGGTGAGCGATGGTTCGGCTCAAGCAAAATTTGAATTGCATCATCCGAAACGCAACACAAGCCTACCCCTCTCTCCGAGAACTCAGCAAGACATTTCGCCGCTCCACCCACATTACCGGCTGGCAAGAGAAGGTAAGACTCATCCGCAAAGCACGTATTACGGTAAGCCTGTTCTAAACCGCGCTTCCAGTCCTTCAGCTTCGCTTCGAAGGCGACAGTTTTGTGTTCCAACGCTAAAACCACATCTGTGCGCCCACTCACGTATGGAAACTCTTGCACGACTTTTCCAATCGCCCAAGGTGATGCTTTGGATTTTAGGAGCGCGACGAACGTGTTTACTAACTGGTCTTCCGATCTGAACATCAACACCTCATGCAACCGATTCCCGAAGGATTTTCTCACGTCCGCAATGGCGCCGCGGTCCGTTCGCATTAGAAGTTAGACCGACTCCGCCGCGATTGGAACGTTTTGGAACGTAATAGTATTAGGGGAATTCTGTAAGTTACTGAAAGAGTGGTGGCCAGGGACGGGATCGAACCGCCGACGCCGGCCTTTTCAGGGCCGCGCTCTACCACTGAGCTACCTGGCCTTGGCTTCAGCGCACCTTCGGGCCAGCCAAGAGCGCCCGAGCGCAACGCGGAGGAGCGACTCAGCTGACGACATCCGAACCTTCATGTCGGGGAGTCAATCTGTGCTGCCGCGGGCTGTGTAAATGGATCACACCCGAGGCTATTCGGCGATACGTGCCGATCCAAGCGTCCTCACAAGTATAGCAACCCTCGTGACCTCCGCCAAACTGCCCCGCTCGCCCCAACGCGCTATCCTTGTCCTCAACCAACTTCTGCGCTTGAGGAGATTCCCCAGCATGGCTGTCGAATGCCGTTCTGCAGTGCTGAGCCTTTGCCTGTTCGCCGCCTTCTGGCAGTCTGGGTTTGCCATCGAGCCTGCTCCGCAGCACGCCGGAAAGGCAAAGACGGCCGTCACCGCTCCGTCCACCGCCGGCGAAGTCAGAGCCTCGAAAATCTTCGAAACCGCGAGAGCCAATCCGGCGAAGGCTCTGGCGCTCGAAGCTTTTCTCCGCAAGATGCCGAAGGGTGGCGATCTCCACATGCATCTCTCGGGCGCCGTCTATGCAGAAACCTTCCTCAAAGATGCTGCGGAGGATGGCTTATGCATCAACCCGGCGACCGACAGCTTCGTTCACAACACCGCGCACGCGGCCACCTGCGCAGATGGCGCCGTTCTCGCATCGTCGGTCTTCCAGAACCAGAAGCTCTACGACGCTCTCATCGACGCATTCTCCATGCGAGCCTTCGTCCCTACTCCCGGCATCAGCGGCCACGACCAGTTCTTTGCCACCTTCGACCGCTTCGGTGGCCTCGACAAATCCCATACCGGTGAATGGCTCGATGAGGTCGCCACGCGCGCCTCCGCACAAAACGAGCAGTACCTGGAAGTAATGGTCACCCCGACGTTCACGCAGTCCGCCAAACTCGGGTACCAACTCGGCTGGCCAACCAGCCCTCCCATGCAAGATCGCGGCGATGTCACCGGAACCTCACCGCAGCAGCTCGGCGACCTACGCGAGAAGCTGCTCACCGGCGCAGTGCGGGCGGAAGCGGCAGAAGACCGCAGGGAACTCGACGATGCGCTCACCGAGCGCGCCCGCATAGAGCACTGCGGACAGTCCGACGCCAAACCCGCTTGCTCGGTCACGATCCGTTTCATCTATCAACTACTGCGCGCCTTTCCTCCGCAGCAGGTGTTCGCGCAAACCCTGCTAGGTTTTGAGGTCGCCAGCTCTGACCCGAACGTCGTCGGCGTGAACTACGTCCAGCCTGAGGACTCCTACATGTCCATGAGCGAATACAGCCGCGAGATGCACATGCTGGACTACCTTCATTCCCTCTATCCCAAGGTCCACATCAGCCTGCATGCCGGAGAACTCGCCCCCGGAGTGGTCCCGCCCGACGGCACTACCTTCCACATCCGCGAGGCCGTCGATCTCGGCCACGCCGAACGCATCGGCCACGGTGTGGACGTGATGTACGAAACCGATCCCCACGCTCTGCTGCGCAAAATGGCCGAGCGCCACATCATGGTCGAGATCAACCTCACCTCGAACGATGTCATCCTCGGTGTGGTCCCACCCTTTCACCCGCTGCCGCTCTATCGCGAAGCCCATGTTCCCGTCGCGCTCTCCACCGACGACGAAGGGGTCTCTCGCATCGACCTCACGCACGAATACGTTCGCGCCGCCCTCGAGTACCACCTCGGCTATATCGATCTGAAGAACATGGCGCGCACCTCCATCGAACACAGCTTCCTGCCTGGCGAGAGCCTTTGGGAGCAGCCCGACACGTTCACCCGAACCCAATCCGCATGTGCCGCCCAGAAGCTCGGCGCGGAATCACCCATCAGCGCATGCGCTGCGTTCCTCAAGTCCAACGAAAAAGCCGCACAGCAGTGGGAACTCGAACGCCGATTCACCGCCTTCGAGTCCGCCATCCAGTAACGAGCTCTACTTCACCATCGGCGCGATGATGTCGTCCAGCAGCGCCGGCGTCCCATTCACACGGTCCAGCGACGGATATCGCTCGCCTCCGTGGTAGTCCAGTTTCGCCACGCGGAAGTACCCGGCGTTCTGCAGGATTAGCTCCAGCCCCGGCCCGTCTCCTACCGACTCCTTTACAGCCTGCCGAAGCACCGCCGGCGTGAATGCCCGTCCATTCACCGCAATCACCTTCATGCCCGGCGCGGCGCCCGCCTTGTCCGCAACGCCGTCCTTCAGCACATCCCGGATCTCACCCGCCGCGGTCACCCGCAGCCCGACTGAGTACCAGAAGTCCGGCGTCTCATTGACCGTATTCTCCAGATCGCCCCACGGTCCCAGCATCGAGCTGTACGCAAGCTCATATCCGCCGTTCTTGATCCCGCCCAGCGGTGCATGCGGTCCTCGCGAGTCCAGCCGATCCCGCAAAAACTTCGCCCAGTCATACGGCACAACCGAGTTCAGCGCGGCCACCACATCGTCAAACGTGTACGGAACCACCTTCGGCGCCGTATTCCCGCCCACCCCCTCGAACGCCGCCGCAAAATCGTTCAGGCTCTTCTTATTGCCCGTCAGCTTCCGAATCGTCACATCTGCATCCAGCCAGATTAGCTCCCCCTCGGCATAAAAATCCGTGCTCCGCCGCCAGTTGTCCCAGCCGTCGCCCGCGAAGTACAGCACCTGCGCCATATCGGCCGTGTCCTGCAGATTTCGCCAAGTCCTTCCCGGCCGATTGTCCGCATTAGCAGCCGTGTTTGCCAGAAAGCTGCGGAACTGCTCCGGCGTCAGCAGCCCCGCTCTCGCCGCCAGCACGTCGCCGAAATACTGCGTCAGTCCCTCGTACACCCACAGCAGATCGTCCTGCATCGGCTTCTGATAGTTGGGTGTGGCCAGATCCGCAGGCCGCCGATACTTACCATTCCAGCTATGCGTAAACTCATGCGGCAACAGGTCTGCTGCCAGCACAAACCGCTCGTCATCGGTAAACGTTTTCCCCGGAATGCGGTCATCACTCGACTCATGGTGCTCCAGCCCAAAGTGCGCCACCGAATCGCTCAGCGTCACCAGGAAGTGATACTCGCGGTAGTGCCTGCTCTGATATAGAGCGCCCGTCTCCCGCACCAGCCGGCTGAAGTTTTCGATCCGCGCCGGCGGAAGCTCCAACTCCTCCGGCCCGTCTGCGGCTATATCCAGATAGTGCTTCGGCGTAACCTCCGGCGCCAGCGGAATCTCCTTGAAGTACTTGCCCGCAAGCACCGGCGAGTCCACCAGCGTCTCCAGCGACACTGTCTCGAAGCCCACCGTGTACGTGGCACCCTCACCCTCCGGCGTATTCGTCTTCCTAAGCGCCGTCCCAATCTGCCATGCCGAGGGCACCGTCACCGACGGCGTCACCTTCACATCCGCCGCATTCATCCCATCCGGATACATCACCGTCGTATTCCAGCTCAGCAGCGCCAGGTTGTCGCTCGTCGAAGCACCTGCCGAGAAGCCTGTCGCCGGAGCGGTCGCCAGAAAGTCCTGCCGCATCGTCAGCGTCGTGCACCCTGCCGGCACCGTCAGGTGATAGGCAAACATCTCCAGCCGGTCGCGTCGCCAATCCACCCGCGTGCCATCCGGGCCGCCGCACGTGAACACCAGCCCCGCCTGGTTGTCGATCGGCCCATCCGGCGCATGCTCGCCCGGAATCCACTTCGGATACACCAGCGTCACCTCGCCCGGCGTTACGGGCATCGTCTCTGTCGCATGAATCAGCTTCCGCGGAGCGTCCGTCAGGTCCACATGCAACGTCATCGGTGCGACCGCCGCCTGCCCCAAGCTCGGTACGGCCGCCAACCCAAGAACTCCCGCCGCCAGCGCTCTCAAAGCGTCCATTCTCACCTCGTGTCGATCAGTGTAGCGTCCTGCCGCCAACCCCAGGGCTGACCGGTAAAATTCTCCGAGCGCAATCAAACGCATCAGGAGATCCAATGAAGAAGGTAGCAAAGGCCGGCTTAGCCATCTCGCTTGCGGCTCTGGCCGCACTCAGTTCCTCGCTCGCCCACGCCGCGACCTGCAACCCTCGCGACCACGGCGCGAAGGCTGACGGCACCACCAAGGACACTGCAGCCATCCAGGCCTGCATCGACTCCGTCACCGTCCAGGGCAACAAAAAGCTTACCGAGAAGGACTACGGCCAGGTCGTTTTGTCCGGCGGCACCTTTCTCAGCGGCCCCATCAGCCTCAAGCGTGGCGTCGAGCTCAGGATCGAGAAAGACAGCAAACTCCTCGCCTCGCCCGATCGCGCCGACTTCCCGCACTGGCACTTCGCCGGCAAGGACACCGTCCAGCCCTTCATCAGCGCCGTCAACACCGAATACATCCGCATCAGCGGAGAAGGCACCATCGACGGCAACGGTCAGATCTGGTGGGACTACGTCGGCGGCGTCCGCGACTCCGGCGTCCTCGGAACGGACCACCCGCGCCCCATGGGCGTCCTCTTCGACCACACCAAACACGTGCGCATGGAGGGTGTAACCGTTCAGAACTCCGGCTTCTGGCAGATCGTCCCCTACTACGCCGATGACCTGGTCTTCCGAGGCCTTCGCATCACCGCGCCGCATTCTCCCAACACCGATGCCATCGACCCCTTCAGCTCCTCGAACATCGTCATCGACCACGTCTTCTCGAGCACCGGCGACGACAACGTTGCCATCAAATCCGGAGCCATCGACTCGCCCGGCCCCGATGCCCCCTCACGCAACATCACCATCACCGACTGCACCTTCGAGAACGGCCACGGTCTCTCCATCGGCAGCGAGATCGCCGGTGGCGTCCAGAACGTCCACGCCGAGCGCATCCACTTCAAGGGCACTGACCAGGGCATCCGCATCAAAGCCGCTCGCGATCGCGGCAACGACGTCTCCAACATATCCTTCAAAGACATCACCATGGAGGACGTGAAGACTGCCATCCTCGTCACCGAGTACTACCCACATCCCGCGCCGCAGGGCGAAGTCGCAGCCGCGCCTGTCACCCGCCTCACGCCGAAGTTCCACGACATCACCATCGAAAACGTAACCGCGAAGAACACCGGATCTGCCGGGTACATCGTTGGTCTCCCGGAATCTCCCGTGCTCGACATGACGCTGAAGAACATCCACCTCGAAGGCCACACCGGGTTCTCCGTGGCCTACGCGACGCTTAAACTCGAAGACTTCACCGTCAAAGCCGAAACCGGCGAGAACATCACCATTGCCCCAACCGCTCACGTCATAGGCAAGTAGCACGAATCCTGGACACGCGTCATTCTGACCCGCGGGGTCAGAATCTCCGCATTTTGCACCGCCAATCGCCCAGGTGTCCCATTCATCGGGGCCTCATCGCGATGAGTAGGGTCCGATCAGCAAACCTCGACCAGCGCGGACTGCACCTCGGCCGCGCTTTTCCCTTCAATCCGCAGTGTCTTGCTCCGGCTCGCCGCTCCTGCCAGCAGGCTCACGCGCGCCCGAGGCACACCCAACCGCTCCGCCACAAACGCAATCAGCGCCTCATTCGCGCGCCCGTCCGCCGCAGGAGCAGTAATTGAAACCTTCAGCGCCCCGGCATGCATCCCGCGGATGGCATTCTGCTTCGCGCCTGGATGCACCCGCACCGCCACCGTGCATCCATCCAGGACGTCACGGACCGCTGCCGAGGAGTCCATATTAGTTCTCCGACTGGATCAAGCGTTCGATCTCTGCCAGATGTTCACTCAATAACCTGTACGAATCAGTTGTGCTTGCTTTCAACTTAGGTGCAAAGACTGCCAGTGGACACCAGCCCCGATCCGATTGCTTTGTTGAAACGCTCCAGTCGATTGAACCTCGATCAGTGGATGCCATCAGGTACAAAGACTTCACTTCGATCACGACGGTTGCGAAATCCATGGTCGGAGCTCCCTCACTAAGTTCAGGTATAACTTTCCCCCCGAATCTCTCGAAAAGGAACGCATAGCGGGCATAGACATATCTGACAAGTTTTCGCCGATTTCTATCGGCAGCCCGGCGATCCAGGTGAAATAGAGAGTCCAGTGCGCGATATGTGAACTTGCAGACTGCGATAATCGGTCTGAACAGCGCCACCAAAATCTCAGCGGTAATAGAGCTCATGGGATTGCGGCGAGTCATTCGTCAGCCCCCGTGACGTAAATCCGCTTCCCAAAGATCGCCGTCCCAATCCGCACGCAGGTGGAGCCCTCTTCAATCGCCACGGCAAAGTCATTTGACATGCCCATCGAAAGCTGAGTCATCGTGGGAAACCGGCGAACTGCCTCATCCCGCAGCCGACGAAGCTCGCGGAAATACGGCCGTGCCGTTTCCGCGTCCTCGGACCACGGCGGTACCGTCATCAGCCCGGAACACTCCAGCGCCTGCAGCGCCTGAAGCTGTTCCAGCAGTACCATCAACTCCTCCGGAGAGACGCCATGCTTGGTCTCTTCGGGGCTCAGTTTCACTTCAATCAGTACGGGCAGCTTCTTTTTCAGCTCCATCGCCGTCTGGTTCAGCCGCGAAGCAATCCGCACCGAGTCCACCGTATCCACCGCATCGAACAACTCGGCAGCCCGCGCCGTCTTGTTCGACTGCAACGGCCCAATCAAATGCATCTCGATCCGGGCTGAACCTCCAAGAAGCTGTGCCACCACTGGCGCCTTCTGCTGCCACTCCTGCACGCGGTTCTCACCAAACAGCCGCAACCCCGCGCCGCAGATCTCCGCAATTGCCTCCGCCGGATGCATCTTGCTGACAGCCATCAGCGCAACATCGACCTCAGCGCGTCCGCACCTGTGGCATGCCTCCGCAATCTCTTCCTGCACCTTCGCGACATTCGCAGCAATCGACATGCTACAAGCATCTTATGTGCTTTTGAGGAGGGAAGTGGATGGGTGCACGCGTGTGGCCAATCGTACTGCTGATTGGATCGAATACCTTTATGACCTTTGCCTGGTACGGACACCTCAAGTTCAAAGAGGTCTCTTTGTGGAAAGTCATCCTCGTCAGTTGGGCAATTGCGTTCTTCGAGTATTGCCTGCAGGTCCCAGCCAATCGCCTCGGCTCAGCCACCTACAGCGTGGACCAGTTGAAGGTTATTCAGGAGGTCATCACACTGACCGTGTTCGGCGTCTTCTCCGTCTACTACTTCGGCGACAAGCTGCACTGGAACCACGCCATCGCTTTCGTCTGCCTCGTCACTGGTGCCTTCTTCATGTTCCACAAGTTTTAAAAGATTCGGGGCGCGCGATCTGGTTGAATCGCGCGCCCCACAGAAGTCGGTCTGCGTCGTTTTATGGATTGAAGATCGCGCCGACAGCCTTGTTGTTGTTCAACTGCACCGTGCAGGCCAGCGGGTTGGGTGGCGGTCCGGTCAGCGTGATGCAGTTCGAGGACCAGCCGCCGAAGTGACCCGTCGTGTTCGCGAACAGCGTCACAACCGAGTTCAGCGGGAAGCTCGCTGTGCAGCTTGGGTTCGAACCCGTGCCGCAGTTGATGACGTTCTGCGAGCAGGTTGTCGCGCCGCCGGTCAGCACGCAGCCGGTGATGGTTCCGGTTCCGGAACCCGTCATATAAGCCGCGAGTGTCGGCAGGATTACGGTGCCAGGCGCCGCGCCTAGGCTCAAGGTTGCGGTTGCGGTAATCAGAGAACCGCTCGGGGTCGATCCGGTGGCCGTAATGGTCGTAGTGCCAACACCGGTTACCGCTCCAATTGCGGTCACGAGTCCGTTCTTGTCCACAGTCGCCACCGAAACGTCGCTGGAGGACCAGCTCACGCTGCTCGTAAGGTCCTGCGTTACGCCGGTACCGTTCAAATTGCCGAGCGCGATGAACTGCGTCGTCTCACCCACGAAGCTTGCGCTCGCACCGCTTGGGATCAGGTTCAACGAGGCATTGGTATTCGTTCCGCTGATCGTAACCGTCAGCGTCGCCGTGGCAAGGGTGCCGCCGGACTGCGCGGTAATGGTCGTCGTGCCTGCTCCCACTGCGGTAGCCAGTCCACCGGAGGTAATCGTCGCCACCTGCACGTTGCTGGAGCTCCACTGCACTTGGCCCGCGAGGCTCTGCGAAGCGCCCCCCGTCAGGCTGCCCGTCGCAATGAACTGCGTTGTCTCGCCCAGGAAGGTCTCGGTCGCGGTGCCCGGCGTGATGTTGATGTACGGAGTGCCGGAGCCGGCGCCCGAGGAGCCCGGCGCGGCCACCGTAATATCGGAGCTCGCCGTTGTGCCTCCCGAAGTGGCATAGATCGTCGTATGTCCGGCCGCCAGCGCAGTCGCCACACCTGTAGAGCTGATGGAAGCAATGCTGGGGTTCGTCACGGACCACTGCACGGAGTTGGTGATGTCGTCGGTGGTCGGAGTCCCGGTACCCATCACCTTGACACCGTAGGCCTTGTACTGCGCCGTCTGGCCGACGCTGACACTGACAACCCCAGCCCCAGGCGAAATCGATATCGAGTAAAGTGAGCTGCAGCCTGTGGCTGCAACCAGGGCAGCCGGCAACGCGAGCAGGGCAATACGGCGCAGGAACATTGAGAACTCTCCTGCTCCGAAGTTAGTGAGAAAACACTAATACGCCCATTCCCTGATGGCTGCCCCCAGCCTGCAACTTTGGTGCAGG
>Ga0157369_10001769_pt1 | contig 26172 bp, 19 predicted proteins | sample C25metaG_FD_113461 | JGI IMG/M metagenome (GOLD analysis project Ga0157369, IMG submission 113461) | Corn rhizosphere microbial communities from Kellogg Biological Station, Michigan, USA - C2-5 metaG | ecosystem: Host-associated > Plants > Roots > Rhizosphere > Soil | place: USA: Michigan... | reverse complement strand
GAATGCCGATCGGGTGTCCCAGAAGACCAAGAACGCCATCGACATGCTCGAGCGAACGCCCTGCGACGCTCGCCCAGCCCGGACCGGGATCGTCCTTGCCAGAGGGCCGGTATGATTTCACCATCTGGTCCCAGTCGAAATCTGTTGCTTTCGACTTCCATGCTGCGCGATGGCCCGGTTCAACGGCACGGGGATCGGCCATCGCGGCCCAATTGAACAGCGTGATCTCACCGACTTTGGCGAACAGCGTATCCCACAGCTGTTCGGCATAGCGATCGGCGTAGCGCGTGCTGTACGTGTCGACCCAGCCGCCGCCATTCCCGCCCGGACGGATATTGTCGAAATAGCGGATGATCTCGTAGCTCTCATATTGCTGGAGAAGCTGGTCGGTGATGACGGGATCGCGCGTTTCCGTGCCGGTATAGATGCCGTCATACATCTGAGCTTCCTGGTCCAGGTCATAGCCCAGCCCCTGAAAATGTTCGTACCAGTTGGGGTATTTGATGATCACACGGACCTTCGGATTGACGCTTTTGGCAGGACCCAAGACGAGGCTGCGGGAAACCTCGCGCATCGTATCGAGACGGTATTGTGTCCAGCTCCTCGCACCCTTGGCCGCGATATCGGCGTCGCTTTTGCTCGTGTAGAAAAAGAAGTCATCCATGATGACTTCGTCGAAATGCTTCGCTGCCAGGCGCACGGCGCGTTCGCACTCCGCGCGATCGGCGGCGTTTTCGTAATCGAAGGTCCCGAACTGGCCGCCTTGTCCGCCGGCGGCGAGCGTGGTGCCGCCGGCAACGATAATCCCCTTGTCGCGGAAGAATTTCTTGACCGCCTCGATCTGGTCGTCGCTGGCGAACTGATGGTTGCGATAGACCTCGACATAGACCTTGTCGAATTTGAGTTGGCGCGAGACGCGGTCGTATTCCCGTGCGAACTCCTTTGGATCGGCGAGCGCTTGCGTCGCGTTGACGACGACGTAAATCGCCACGCGGAAGTTCTGATATTTCCCGTTGGCTGCCTCGGAAGGCGTTAGCGCTACCAACCACGGCAGAACAAGAACCAGCAGAGATCGCACAATTCGCTTCATGGTGTCCTCACCCGAAAAGATAGAATGTGTTCGCCGTCAGCCGCCCGGTGCGGGGATCCGGGTCGAAATCGAAGTCCGGCGCGATGTTGCCCGAATGCAGAATGGATCCCCGATAGATCAGCATGCGATTGAACACGGCATCGAAGGACCCGATCCGCTGAAACTGCGGCGTTTCGCCATTCATATAGGCGACAGGCGGAATCCCCATCGTCCTGGCCTCTTCCTTCAACGTACGCAGATAGATGCCGTTTCGCGCTTCGGTGATGTTTTCGTATCCCGTACGCCTGTGCCGGTAGAACGACGTTCCGCCTTTGCTCGCGGGGCAAAGATAATGCACGCCTGCGATCATCCCCCGTTCGGTGCCGTCGAAATGGGGCATGCGCTGGACGATCTGCAGATTCTCCGGCCGAACCATCACCATCGAGAAGTCGCCCTGGCTCCGCACGATGTCCTTTGCGCCAAAGCCGAAAATCTCCCGCACACTTTGCTGAAGATACCGGCGGAATGCCGTCTCATAGCGCGCGGGCAGCGGCGCGCGATTTCCGGGATAGACGATGCCCTCCACCGGCCTGAAGACGGCCGATGATGCGGCAAGTTCGCAAAGCCCTTCCGCATCCTTCAGGAAATTCTCGATCACCACGACGGGAGAACGCTCGGTGCCGATCCGCACGACATCGAGCTTGAATTGCGCGCCAAGTTCGAAGGGGTCGTCGCCGTCGTTCATTGCCGGAGCCAATTCAACTCTTCGGAGCGACGGCAGACTGGCGTTTGATAAGAGCATGGGCAATCAGGTGATCCTGGGGTTCGACCTGCACACCGGCCTTGCGGCGGCGGATTTCGCCGACAATGAGATCGAGCGCCGTTTCCGCCATCGCAGCCACAGGCTGGCGAATGGTCGTGAGTTCCGGCCATACCGTCGAGGCGATGGCCGTATCGTCGAAGCCAACCACCGAGAGGTCCTGTGGCACATCGAGCCCGCGGCGATGGGCGACCGAAACGACGGCGGCGGCCATGTCGTCATTGCTTGCGAAAATCGCCGTGGGAATGGTGCGGCCGGCCAGGAGCTTTTCGGCGGCGTCCAGACCGGAACGGTAGCTGAAATATCCCTGTGCCATCAGGGAGCGATCGGCCTTACAACCCGCCTCCTCCAGTGCCGCCTCGAAACCAAGCTGGCGCTGTCCGCTCGATGTCGTGTTCGGATGACCTTTGATAAAGCCGATACGGCGATGACCGAGCGACAACAGGTACCGCGTCATTTCGTAAGCGGCTGCAAAATCGTCGATGCGGACGCACGACATATCGGCCCTTGCAATGCCGGTCGCCACCGCAATGCAGGGGATGTTTGCACCCAGGAGTTCGTCGACAACGGCCGGCGTCTCGCAGAGCGGAGACGGCAGAATGGCGCCTGCCACGCCACCCTGAATGAGCTTACGCGCCGCGGCCCTATCCGACGCGGCATCGCTGATCTCACACTTCTCGAGCACAAGAAACGTGCCTTTGCGGCTGCTCTCGTCCAATGCCCCCAGGAGAAATTCGCTCAAGTAAGCCGCACTGGGATTGCTGTAGAGGAGCCCGATGCGGGCGCCGCCCGCGCCGGCAAGGCTGCGGGCTGCGGGATTGGGTGCGTATTGGAGGTCCTTTACGGCCTCGAGCACGGCGGTTCTGGTCGCTTCGCGAACATTCTTCTCGCCGTTGACGACGCGCGACACCGTCATTGGCGAAACACCGGCGCTTCGCGCGACATCGTGAATGGTCGCGGCGACCCGGCCTTCACGCGTCGGCTTTCGAGACTTGTCCGGCGTCGCGTTCATGGTCTGATGTCTGCCCCCGAACCGAAATCAATTCAGTCTACGGAAGGATGCTGGCCGGGGCCAGCCGGACCGGCGACCGCAACCATTTTCCATCCGGTTTGACGTTCAGTTCTGCCGGCTGAACTGACAGGCGATCCCGCGCTTGGCGGCATCCGCGCAGCTGAGTGTCTCGAATATGTTCGTGTTGCCCTCCAGCGGGATGAACGCGACCAGACCGTTCGGCTGCTCCGGGCAGACGAATTCGACAACATAGCGCCTCTGCTTGTTCTCCTGTCCGACCACGCGCTCGTTGCTCGCCTTGCAGGGGACGCCGTGTTGCGCGAGCGCGTCCTTGAACGTCTGAAGCGTCAATTTCGGCGCGGCTCCGGCCGGCCCATTGTTCGACAGCGTGCATTTGATTCCGCTCGCCGCCGCATCCGCGCACGGAATCGCCGCCGGTTCCGCCGTGGCTCCGGGCATAGCGGTGGCGAGGATGAACCCCTTGCCGCCGTCACAGGCAACCTCGCTGTAATCCATCAGCTTCGCGCTGCTCTGCCCGACCCACGCAAACCCGTGGGGCGCGCAAGCCTTGCCGGCATGCGTCGCAACCGACGCGGCCATTGTCTTCAGATCGGCGTTGGCTGGAAGCGCGCAGGTCAGCGCGTCTTTCTTACCCTGGGCTTCGTCGTTGGCACGGACGGCATCGGCCGCAAAGCAGGAAAGACCGATCGCTTTGTCGGAACCGCGTGACACCAGTAAATACCCCATGCCGTTGGAGCACGAGACTTCGTATGTCGTCGTATCGACGAGCTTGCCGTCGGCGCCTTTTGCTTGCGACGTCGCAACGGCGACGCCGTCGCTGACCGCACAAGGAAGCTGGATCGACGCCGCAACCGACGCCGCATCCACCTTGTCTTTCGCTTGGTCTTCCGCAGTTGATTTCTTGGTCAGCCGCTTCGACTTGTCGATGTAGTCGGCCAGATTGTCGATGTCGCTTTGCGACATGTTCTTGTTGAAGGGGCCGTTGCCGGTGGGCGTTGAATTGGCGCTGGGAGGCGGCCCGCCGCCGATTTGCGCCGAAGCGGGAAGACCGTATGCAACCGCTGCGAGAGCCGCCAAAAGGAAAAGCGTCCTTCTCATCAATGTCATCCTCCTTGGTAGCGATCCCAACGCGAGACTAGCGAGAAAGGCAGGTTCATGCCAGCCACGGGACGCGACATGCCGGCGGTCGCGGATCAGCTGTGACGCACCTCACCTGCAAAGGGGAAGGCTTATAGGCCAAGGACCAATCTCGCGATGATGTTACGTTGGATTTGATTGGAGCCGCCATAAATCGAAGCCGCGCGGTTGTTGAGATATCGGGGCATGGCAAAAAGGCTGTGTGCCGGCCCGATGGGTGCGACATTGGAATCGGGCTTGCGGGCCTCGGGCTGATTTGCGAGCGCATAGTATCCCGCGATCCCGATCGCGAGTTCGTCGAGTTCTTGCATCGCCTCGGTACCGTGGATCTTGAGCATCGAGGATACCGGACCTGGATTGCCCCCCGCCGCCAGCGCACTCATCACGCGATGCTCCGACATCTCGATGGCATGCACCCTTACCTCTGCCGCAGCGAGCCGCTGACGGAAAGCGCCGTCGTCCAACAGCCGGTTCCCGGTCCCGTCAGCTTCGGCTGCCGCCATGGCTCGCAGACGCTTGAGCGCGCTCTTCAAACCTGCACCCGAAGCGCCGCCGCGTTCGAATTCGAGCAGGTATTTTGCAACCGACCAGCCGTGGTTTTCTTCGCCCAACCGGTTCGCCTTGGGCACACGCACGTCGTCAAAGAAGACCTGGTTCACTTCATGTTCGCCGGCGAGCGTGATGATCGGTTTCACGCTGATGCCCGGCGACGCCATGTCCAGCAGCAGAAACGTTATGCCCGCCTGCGGCATTCCATCGAAGCGCGTGCGCACAAGGCAGAACATCCGGTTCGCCCAATGCGCATGGGTCGTCCAGATCTTCGTGCCGTTGAGCAAATAATCGTCGCCGTCCGAGGTGGCGCGCAACCGCAGCGAGGCGAGATCGGAGCCAGCCCCCGGCTCTGAATAGCCCTGGCACCAATAGTCTTCGCCGGAAAGGATACGCGGCAGATAGTGCGCTTTCTGCGCCTCCGTGCCGTAGCGCATGATGCATGGCCCCACCATGCGCAGTCCCATCGGCGACAGGCCAGGCGCGTGGGCGCGGGCGCATTCGGTGGCGAAGATATAGCGCTGCATGATGTTCCAGCCCGGCCCGCCATAGTCCTTCGGCCATGCCGGCGCCGCCCACCCGCGTGCATGGAGTATCCTCTGCCATGCGAGGCTGTGTCCCTTGTCCGTGAAGACGCTGGTGGGGTTCCGTCCGGCTTCGCGTAGATGTGCCGGGAGCGATTGCTCCAGAAATGCGCGCACCTCATCGCGAAACGCGTGGTCTTCCACAGAGAGTTCAAGATTCATGGGCCGTCCTCGCAACAAGTCTATCGACGGATTTTCGGGAAACCAGCCCTTCGTTGCGCTCTGGTGATGCTCACCACTCTATGCGCATATTGAAGTCGAACTCTGTCACGCACTCTGCGGTAACGGCCATGAACGCAATCGACCTTGAACAGGTGCAGATGTCCGCTGCTGAGCGCGAAAGATTTGCAGTCGAACTGGCGAACGCACATTCCTATTTCGAGCTGGGCATGGGTGGCTCGACCTTGATGGCGGCGCGCTCCGGACTGGATCAGATCGTCTCGGTCGATTCCGACAACATTTGGATCGAAGCGGTGCGTGCGCACCCGGAGATCGCCCCGCGATGCGCGAACGGCAGCATGAGCCTTCTCTATGCCGACATAGGACCTGTGGCGGACTGGGGCCGCCCTGCCGACCGGAGTGCCCTGCGTCAATGGAGCCGGTATGTCTCCACAGGCTGGACAGAATGGGCGCGTCGCCAAAGCCTTCCCGATCTCGTTCTTGTCGATGGCCGCTTCAGGATCGCGTGTTGTCTGTCGGTAGCGGCGGTAACCGCCCATTTGCCTTCGGAAGCGCTACCGCGAATCTTGCTGCATGATGTGGATGAAAAGCGTGCACATTATCGCGACGCCCTCGAATGCCTGGAACAGGTTGATCAGGTCGAGACACTGCTCGTCATGAAGCCGCGCAAGGAAATGCCGACCGCTCTCGTCCTGGCGCGCTTGCTGGAGAAGCAATTCGATTTCACTTGAGGATGCGGTCTTCAGCTGTCTGTGCGGAGTTCGAACTTCAGGGGCAGTGTTTTGAATTCGTTCCAATCCGGATCGACGGCGGGCTCCGCCTCTCCCGCTGAATGGACAACGGCACTTCGCAACACCCGCTCCATGGTCACCCGTGCCGTCACGCGCGCCAACGCGGCGCCAAGGCATGCATGTGCGCCGACGCCAAATGCGAGCGTTGGCGGTCCTGCGCGGTGCAGATCAAACCGATCGGGGTCGGGGAAAACCTCCCCATCACGCTGCGTCAACTCAAGATCGATCATCAAGAGAGCTGAGCGCGGAAGAACACTGTCCCGCAATTCGATTTCGCGCGTCGTTTTCCGGCCGATGATCCGGCGCAGAGGAGGACGGGTCCGCAACACCTCGTTCAGGAACGCCGGTATCAGCGATGGCGTGCTGCGAAGCGTCTGCTGCAAAGCCAGGTCATTGGCAAGAACGTAGAGCGCACCTTCGAGAAGCCCTTTTGTTGTGCTGGCGCCCGCAAGGGTCAGGAACGCAATCTGCGCATAGTCGAATTCTCGAGCACCGCCAAAGGTGCCCTCAAGGAGAGCGACCAAATCCGTGGCAATGGATTCCAAGGCGTGCAGATCGCGAAGCGCCAGCGTGTCGCGATGCCAGATCGCAGAAATACGTCGCGACGCCTCCGTGGAACGGTGAAAAATCGCCACATCCATCTCGAGCATATCGGCCGCGATGGTTGCGGGAAGCGGGCGTGACAGCAGCGGCACGAAATCCATGGCTGCTCCGTCCAAGGCCGGCGCGAGCAGTTCTTCGACCAGCCGATCGATCGGGTCCGGCGGCCAGCGGCGCTGTACCGATCCGATCAGGGACCTGATCGCAAGATGCGCGTCCCGATGCGCAGCGCCGTTCTGAAACGGGTGCGACGTTCCCAGCAGCCGGATCAGATTTGGAAAAGCGTTCTTGCCCATACGGTCGGAAAGCATCTGCAGATGGCTTGCCGCCTCGACAATGGCGACATCATCGCTCTTAAGAAGCGCCACGGCATCCCGGTAGCGCGTGATCGCCCACACGCGCTCGCTTTCGATCCAGCGCGGGGGCTCGCTCAAAGCAGACCGCCTTCTTGCATGCCGTCGCGCAATGTATAAAGCATTGACCTCTCCGGGAGGCGGCGTTGAACGATTCGGCCGAGCAGATCGCGCAATGCATCTCGCGCCACGCCGTTGCCTATCCCAAGCGCGACGCTATCATTTTCCTCGAGCGCGGCGAAACCGAAACCGAGCGCTTGCCCTATGAAGGGTTCGACGCGTCCGTGGCCTCTTATACGGCGGGCTTTGTGAGCGAAGGCTTCGGTGGCCGCGCGATCGCGATCGCGATGCCTGCCGGGACGGCTTTCGTTTCCCTGTTCCTCGGATGTCTGCGCGCCGGTGCGATAGCGGTGCCGATACCGCTTCCGGACTCCGACAGAAGTGCACAAAGGATTGCCGCCATCCTCCGCGACGCGCAGCCGTCGGCGGTAATCACCACCAGAAGCGAGATTTCCAGGCTCGTGGCGACAGCGGGCACGATCCCGGTCTTGGATCATGAATCGCTTCTGGGCCCGATGACCTCCGTGCCGTCCTTCACCGCGGATCGGCCCGCTTTGATCCAATACACCTCCGGCTCAACACGCGCGCCGAAGGGCATTGTCATCACGCATGCCAATCTGGCGGCCAACCAGCGCATGATTCAGCAGGCGTTCGGCTTGCCCATCGGCGTGATCGGAGCCACTTGGCTTCCACATTTCCACGACATGGGCCTGATAGGTACCATCCTGCAACCCCTTTTCCTCGGCGGCACGGCGATCATCATGCCGCCGCGCGCCTTCATTCAGAAGCCGATACGCTGGTTGCGCGCGATCGAGCGCTACGGTGCTCATACCGCCGGCGCCCCATCCTTCGGTTATGAGCTTTGCACGCGCACAATAGCGCCCAGCGAAGCCGCCGGGCTTGATCTTTCCAGCTGGCAAAGAGCGTTTTGCGGCGCCGAGCCCGTGCGCGCCAACGTGCTCGAGCTTTTTGCGCAACGCTTTGCCGCGGCGGGCTTCAGCGAGAAGGCATTGCTCCCTTGCTACGGTCTTGCCGAGACAACTTTGATCGCCACAGCCTCAGAGCCTGGGCAAGGATTGAAGCTCTGCGACGTCGCGCGCGGCGCCGACGCGCCACGCCGATATGTGTCCTGCGGCAAGGCGGCGGAGGGAAGCACCATTTTTCTGCGTGACGAGGACGGAGGGGAAGCGGCGTTCGGCGAAATATGCGTCGGTGGACCGCACGTCTCGCCCGGGCGATGGGACGGAGCAAACGGCGAAGCTGCGCCGTTCGACAACATGCTGATCGAAAACGGGCAAAGCTATCTTCGGACCGGCGACCTTGGAACGTTTGTCGATGGCGAGCTGATTGTCGTCGACCGGATCAAAGACATTCTGGTGCTCTATGGTGCCAAGCACCATGCCGTTGACATCGAGATGAGCGCACTGGACTCCCATCCGGACATTCGTGCGGCCGCGGCCTTTGCCGTGGATGACGGGCAACGCGAGCGGCTTGTCGTGGTTTGCGAGTTCGACCGCCGCAAGCTCGCGACGATCGAGCAACCAGCTTTCACGCGCGACATCGCAAAACGTATCTCTGAAGCCATCGGCGTCCTGCCGGTAATCGAGGTGATCGCCTATGGCGACCTGCCCCGGACCTCGAGCGGCAAAATCCAGCGATTTGCGGCAAAAACAAAGTTCTTGTCCGGCGCATGGGGAGTTTCTAACGTCACCGCCGGGGCCACCGTTTCACCGACAAACGATGAATGATCCGAGCAAATTCGACCCAGCCGTCCTGAAGGATTGGATGGCAAATTACATCTGCGGTGTGCTCGGGCTGGAACGCGCCAGTTTCTCCACGGCCGAGCGCTTCGATACCTATGGTCTGGATTCCGTGGAAGCGGTGATCATGGCCGGCGTCATGGAAGAAGAATTCCAGGTCATCGTCGATCCGCACCGGTTCTTCGAAACGCCGAGCATCGACGAATTTACCGCCGCGTTCACCGCGCCCGCGGCCTGAATGCCGCGCGTCTCTCTTGTCGTCATCGCTTACGAGATGGCGCGGGAACTGCCGCGCACATTGTTGTCTTTGTCGCCGCCCTACCAGGACTACGCTGCGGACGACTACGAGATTATCGTCATCGACAACGGCTCGCGAACCCCATCGCGCCAGCAGGATTTCGCCCACCTTCAGGCGAATATTCGCCTCATCTCGTGCTCCACACAGTCGCCTTCGCCGGTTGGCGCGATCAACGAAGGCCTGAAACTCGCGCGCGGATCGCTCATCGGTGTCTGGATCGACGGCGCACGCATGGCCTCGCCCGGCCTTTTAAGGGCCTGCACGGAAGCAGCCGCTCTGCATGCGCGGCCGGTGATCGCCACCCTCAACTACCAACTCGGCCCCGATCTGCAACGCATCAGTAGCGCGCAGGGGTATGACCAGACCGCAGAAGACAAACTCCTTTCATCTATCGCCTGGCCGCAGGACGGTTACCGCCTCTTTCAAATTGCCACACCGGAAATCCGAGGCGGCCCGTTGGGGGCGATGCTGGAGAGCAATGCGATTTTTCTCCCGCGTGCGCTATGGGACGAACTCGGCGGTTATGACGAAGCATTCCGGGAACCCGGCGGCGGCGTCGCCAACCCGGACACACTCATTCGTGCTGTGGCGCTACCGGGAGCGCAGCTCATTCGAATTCTCGGAGAAGGCACGTTCCATCAAATTCACGGCGGACTGAGCACCAGCACCCAGGAACGCGCGATAGAGATGCTCAAGGAAGGAAGCCGGGCTTATTTGCGCCTGCGCGGCAAACCGCTTGTCCCCATAAGAGCCCGCGGCTGGACTTTCGATTCCAGAACTAGGGCGGTCGAACGCTAGATCAGGTCATCGAGCAGTTTTTCGAAGCTTCCGTCGCCGATCATATGGTCGATGACGAAATGGTCGGCCACGCCGGCGACAGGGCACAGTTTGACGCCGGGAGATTTTTCCAGACGCCGTGCCTGACGTGCATCTTCCGGGGAGTCCGCGCCAAAGAACTGTAGAAACTTTGTTCTCCAGGGATGCGCGAGGAATGGCACGAGATCGAGCGGCAACTCGCCTTCCCGTTCGATCTGCGCCTTCACGAAGAAATCGGGATTCCACGCCGAAACCCGCGTTGTGTCGTAATAGGTCGAGAGCGCGGTCTGACCGGAAAACGACACAGCGTAGTCCGCGTTCATCAGGGCGCCTGTGCGAAACGCGGAGAACCCTCCGGAGGACGAACCCATCGCGATCAAGCGCTTGGCTCCAAGGTCAGCCGTCATTTTCTTCAACGCAACGATGGTCTCTTCCTCGGAAGCACCCAACGCAGACACGCCACGCATATAGGCCCGCTTGCCGAAGTCGCGCAGATAGATGACGTTGATCTGGCGCGCCGCGAAAAGTCCGTCGATGAAGGTCAGCGGAAGATTGCCGAACACGATTCCGGTGGTCAGAACGACCGTCGCACGCGCATCGGGACTCGTCGCGACCTGCACCTCCTTCGTGCGGTCGTCGGCCAGCCGCGAGGCATCGCGCCAGGCTTTTGGCGGACGCACTTTCAGCGCCCTCTGCACCGGCACCGCCAGAATAGATACCGGGGGCGTGAAGCGATGATCGAGCAGCACGAAGCCACGTGCGGGATCGTCGCTGTGCAACGCGGCCAGCGCCAGCTGGTAACGATAGCGCTCATTGGTCTTTGGCGCATCGCCCATGCGGGCAAACAGAAGATCGAGAATCCGCTCATGGCGCTTGGGAGAGACCGGCAACCGGTTGAGGCGGTAGACGAGCATCCAGTCCTGCGGCCACCGCGCCACCGCCTGCTCGAAAACCTCTGCCGCGCGATCGAACTTTCGTGCGCGCTGGAGCAACATCGTGAGGCGCCGTGAGATGTCGGCATGGTCGGGATGCTGTGCGTAGAGTTCCTCAAGCATGGCGATGGCGGCATCCAGCTCATCCGTAACCGCCAGCAAATCCGAATAAAGGATCGCCCCAGTCGGCGGCATCCGCCGCTCATTCCATACGCGCGCCAATACAGCCTTTGCGCCTGTGAAATCCCCAGCTTCGGTGCGTGTTACCGCGAGCTTTGATTCGTATTTGAAGATTGCGCTCTCCGCACCCGCCGCTTCGTAGATCCGTGTCTTGGTCTCGTCATCCGCTGCAAGAAGAAGCGCATCCAGAATGCGCTCTTTCAGCCGGCGTTCGATTTTGCTGCCGCTTACCCCTCCCGCGATGGCAACCGCGTCATCGCCATTCAGGCCGGAGATCGGAAATTGATCCATAAGCCGCGCTGCAGCCCAAGGCGCGAGATTCGAGTCGCGGGTGAGTCCACTGTAATACACAGCGGCCTCCGCCGGTGCGGTGGCGCAGAGCACTTCCCCTTTGAGCAATTGCATCTTGGGGTTCATCGGCCATCGTGCCAGCGCCGTCTCAAGAAGTACCCCGGCGTCCGTGTGCGCTCCGCGCGCCAGCAGGGCTTGGACTTCTGCCTGCGCCTCAAACGGTGAACTTACCGCCTTGTCCATTTGCACATCGTCCATATGATCCCCCAAGCGCGAGGATCGTAAGGGATGCCAGCCAGCAAACAAAGCGAATTGCCGGGTCAGGTTCTTCTGACCGGGATGTTCGACATGCGCAATTTTGGCGACCTGATGTTTCCTCTGATCGCGCGCGAGCGACTGGATGGGGTGGATATCGTCCCGGTATCTCCAACCGGTCGTGATACGGGCTTTGTCGATGCCCTCCCCTCCATTCCGCTTGCCCATATGATGGCGGGACAGGATATAGCGCAGGGCATTCTGATCGGCGGTGGCTACATGATCCACGGCCACAAAATGCATTTCCTGGACGAATACGCCGCTGACGGATTGCGCGACTATGCCGGTCCGGGTCTTTGGCTCGGCGCGACATTGAGCGCCGCCATCCGCGATATTCCCATTGCCTGGAATGCGCCGGGGGTCCCGCACCCGTTCGCTCGCAGTCAACGCTCCCTGGTCGATGCGGCCATTCGTGCCGCCAGCTATTGTTCGGTCAGAGACAAAGGCAGCCTTGAGCTCCTGGACCCTCCCGCTGATGGCGATGTCCACATCGTGCCGGACCCGGTCGCGGGCATCATGCGCCTGTGGGCACGCAACGCGCTTGTGCCCCCTTTCGCGAATCTGATCGCACGCAAAGGCGCACGCGGCGATGCACGGTATCTCGCTCTGCATTTCCGTAACCGGTCTCTCGCGAAGCTCGGCGCGGCAGCCGCTGCAGCAGCAATCGAGAACTTCTCCCAAGCGCAGGGCCTTGTTCCGATCCTGGTCGCTGTGGGGCAAACGCATGACGATGATGTCGTTGCACGCGAGATCGCGAGCCATCTGACCGCAGCGCATATCCTGCTTGACGATCCCGTCAGTCTCATGGAAATCGCATCGGTGTTCGGACAGAGCGCTCTCTATATCGGTGCGTCGTTGCATGGCTATGTCACGGCCGCAGCCTATGGCGTGCCCGCAGTGCTCGTTGCGTTTCCGAGTTACCGGAAGTTTCAGGGCTTTCTCGATCACACCGGCCGCGACGAAGATCTGGCCAAGGACTGGCCCAGCGCGTTCGCAGTCGCCAAAGCACGTTCGAACAAACCCAAGCCCCTGCCAGACCGCGTGATGGATGCGCTCGATGAGCACTGGCGGCAGATAAAGCGCGCGCTCAGCGACCCCGCGCACCGGCGCGGTGAGCGTCACGCGTTCCAGCAGCAATGGCTGAACCGGAGTGTCGACATCAACGGCCTCGCCTGGCCTCATCTGCCGTATATGCAGCGGGGAGCCGAATGAAGCGGCTGAGCGATGCACAACGGGAGCGCTATCAACGCGACGGCGTACTGTTTCCGCTCCGCATGCTGCAAACAGAAGAGGCGGCGGGGGCGCTCGCGCAGCTGGAACGCATTGAGGGTGCACGCGCGGGACGGTTGCCGCCCTTGCTGAATGCAAAGCCGCATCTCTTGATCCCATGGGTATGGGACATCGTGCACAACACACGCATCCTGGATGCAGTCGAAGACCTTCTCGGTCCCGACCTCCTGTGCTGGGCGACGAGCTTCATCGTCAAGAACGCGCACGATGGGCGCTACGTCGCCTGGCACCAGGACGCGACCTATTGGGGGCTTTCATCATCCCGGGCCGTGACGGTCTGGATCGCGCTCACGCCAAGCACGAAGGAAAACGGCTGCGTACGCTTTTTGCCCGGCACGCACCTGGCCGCGCGGCCACATGTCGACACGAAGGACCCCAACAACCTTCTGGGGCGCCGCGAAAGCGTGGTCGAAACGATTGATGGCGCGGCAGCGCTTGATGCCGAACTCGCGCCCGGTGAAGCATCCCTTCACGACGCGTTGATCCTGCACGGGTCGAACACGAACCAGACGGACGGCCGCAGGATTGGCTTCTCCGTGCGCTATATTCCCGCATCCGTCCGTCACGTGGGACCGGGCCAAAATTCCGCGACTCTGGTGCGGGGCAACAGCCATGGCGGCTTCGATCTGGAACAGCGGCCTGAAGGTGAATTCCATCCGGCCGCGATGGCGCGACATCGTCAGGTGTTCCGTCAGGCCATGTCGACGATCTTCGAAGGCGGCGAAAAGCGATGAGCCGCTCTCTCGGCCCTGAAGAGATCGCGCGCTTCGAAAGCGACGGGGTTGTATTCCCGCTTCCGGTTTTCGGCGCCGGCGAGATCGGCGGGCACTATGCGGCGCTGAAAGTGCTGGAACAGGCGCGCGCAGGGCGGTTATCGCCACTTCTCAATTTCAAACCCTATCTTTTGATTCCGTGGCTTTGGGACATGATCCATGACGAGCGCATTCTGGACGCCGTCGAACCGCTCATCGGCACAGACATCATATGTTGGGAGGCAAGCTTCTTCAGCAAGGAGCCGAACGACGCCGCGTTCGTAAGCTGGCATCAGGATGCAACCTATTGGGGGCTGTCGGAGAATATCGGCGTAACCGCATGGATCGCCTTCACGCCGAGCACGCGCGAGAACGGTTGCATGCGCATCATCAAGGGATCGCATACCCAGGCCCTTGCCCATGCCACCGGAGACGATCCCGCGAACATGCTGCCGTTCCGCGAGCAGGTCGAATCGGCCGTCGACGAAAGCCACGCGATCGACATCGTTCTGGCGCCCGGGGAGATGTCCCTTCATCATCCCATGGTGGTCCACGGTTCGGCGCCCAACACCTCCCAACACCGGCGCCTTGGCCTCGCCATACGCTACATCAGTGCAGGCGTGGGTCAGCGCGCCGAAATGCGTGGCTCCGCGGTCCTGGTTCGTGGACAAGACCGCGGCCACTTCGATCTCGAACAGCGCCCATCCGGTACGCTTGAGGCCCAGGACCGTTCACGCCATGCGGAGCTGTTCCGGCGCTGGATGAAGATCGTGAAGCCCTAGGCGGTTGATCATGTCGCTACTGCGGCTATCGCCGCGTGGTGACTTTGGTCAGCTCCTCGACATAATTTCGGTAACGTACGCTGCCCGGCTCGAGTTCGGCCGCGCGCTTCGCATGTTCGAGCGCCTCCAACTTGCGCCCCATGCGGCGCAGCGTGCTGGCAAGCTGAACAAACCCGCTGGCATCGCGAGGCGCCACGTCGATGAGCGTCCGCGCGTGCTGTTCTGCGCGTTCGAGATTCCTGTCTTCCAGACAGACCGAAATCAGTTTCTTGAGGACGTCGATATTCTCCGGGTCCAACCGATGGGCGCGTTCGAGTAAGACGAGCCCGCGTTTGAGTTTCTTTTGACGGCACAACAGCGCGCCAAAGCGCATGAGCATGTTGGCGTTTTGTGGATGGGCGCGCACCGCAACGCGGCAGGTTCGCGCCGCACCCTCAAAATCTCCGGCCGTCTCAAGCGTCAGGATCGCAAACGACAACAGGTCGAGATTGCTCGAAAGCTTGTCTTCGATATGGGCAATGATCCGGTGCGCATCATCGGTTGCGCCGGATGCCGGCAGGCGCCGTAGGAGTGATATGATCAGGGCCGTGTTGCCCAGTGCGGCTATCGCCCCGGTCCGTATGGCTTCTGCCGTTTCAAGATCTCTCATTCCCTCGAAGATCTGCGCGCAACGCAGCAGATCGAAGCACGCACGCTCGCCGGCGGCAGCCGCAATCGCATGTGCAAGCCGGACATGGTGCAGCGCCTTCGCATGATCTCCCATTTCCAGGAACATTTCGGCAAGCGGCAGCGCGAACCGCGGCGCAACGCCGGGCTCCTCGAGATTGAGCTTTGCCAGCACGGCCCCGGCATCGGCAAAGCGGCGATGCTGCACGAGATTCGCGAAGTTCAGCCATTGGTCGAGCGCAGCCGCCTTCGGGGAGGTCTCCGTCGCGTAGCGCTCGCACATCCGTCCCACGATACGACCCACGAAGGCGCCTTCGACATGTGTGAGATCGTTCGCCCAGACGTGGGTCTGTTTGGTGAGCATTACGCTTTCATACGACGGGAAGTAGTCGACATTGGTGAGTTCCGCGGCGATCTGCCCTGCCACAGCCCGCAGCACACTCTTGGCATAAGTGTTGGCGACGATGACATCGTCGCCGGTAAACGTGCGCGCCAACGGCACCGGGGACGTCGTGAGGAGAATATTGCGGCCGTCAAGAAGCTCAATGGCGCGGCGGGTATAGTCGTAGGCCTCCTGGAAGCAAAGCTGCTTGAAAGCGAACCGGCCGCCGGCATTGTGCCGCGGCAGTGAAGGACCAAACTCGACAAATTGCCCCGTCAGGCGGTCCAGCCAGCATTCGATGAGGCCCAGCGTGATGATGACCGTCTCGCTGTCGAAGGCCTGCCTGAACAGGCCGTAGAAGTCCTGGCGTTGCGCAAGCGCCTCGGCCCGAGTCTGCCCGAATTGTCCGGTCAACCGGTGTTGCAGATCGACGACTTTGCCGTCGCCAATCTCCAGCAGGAAGGGTGCTATGTCCTCCTCCGTAACCGTTCCGTCGCGGTCGCGAATGCGTTTGGTCCAGGCGAGTTCTTGATAGATCGAGGGTGGCGTGTACTTGTTGAGTATCTCGTCGCCGCCATGGCGTCCGGCTCTGACGTTGTCGTCAAGGAACCGGCGCGTTGGAACATCGAAGCCGAGCGCACTCAGATGCATTTCGACGTTTCGCGCAAAGCAGCTTCCGATCGTGAACACCCGCGAGCCGGCGGCAAAGGTGAACCGCGGCGCCGTTTCCGGCCAGCATTCCGGCTCCAGCCTGTTGGCTGTTCCACGCTCGGGCCAGCGTGCATTTGGATTGCGCGTGCTGCGGGCGACCGCGTCCTCCAACTCGGTTTCAGCCATGTTCTATCTCGTTTCGATCATGCTATATCTCGCCCAACTCAATATTGCATGGTAACAGCTTGTCGAACGACCCTTTCGAAGAGGCCAACCGTCTATGGAAAGAGGGAAACCTCGACGAGGCCGAAGGCGCACTTCTTGATATTCTGAAGAAGCGGCCGAATGCCCCGTGGGCGCTGTTCCGGGTCGGTAAGATCAAGGAGCAGCGAGGTGAAAGCGAGGCCGCAGCGCAGTATATCGCGCGAGCCGTTGCGCTCAATCCCGATCTCGGCAAGAACGACAAGTCTGGGTTCTGGAAGCGCTTCCGAGCCGCCAGCGACCTTCTGGACAGCCGCAATTTCGCCGCTGCCGAACCGGTCTTTCTCGACCTCCTCGCCGACAAGCCCCAGAGCGCGCCGGTGCTTGCCAAGCTCGGGCGTATCGTGGGCGAGGTCGGCCGGACTACCGAAGCGCTTTCCTATTATGACCGCGCCATCGCGGCAGACGCGACCCATGTGTGGGGACATATCGGCCGCGCAGAGATTCTGGCTGCAACAGGGGCCGTTGATGAAGCCGCAACCATATTGGAGACGGTTGCGGCCCGCGATCCGTCCCTTACGGTGGTGAAGGATCGTCTCGCTGCGCTACGCAGAAATCAACGTATCGATACGGAAGGCGCCGAGGGCGTTCGCATCCGCTGTTGGCCTGCGACGGCTGTCTGGCCCGTGCCCGATGGACCGCGCGTGACGGTCGTCGCGTGGTGTCTCGCGCACAATCCGGTCGGCCGCGCGATGGTCCTGGCCGATCTTGCAGCAGAGCTCGGGCCTAGCGAGATCGTGGGACCGATTTTTCCGTCTTATGGTGAGGATCTATGGCCTCCGCTGCGCGAAGGCACGCGCAAGATCGACATCCGTGGCTTCCAGGCACCGTCCTTCGATGTCTTCCTGGAAGGCGCGATCCGTCTGGTGATGGAGCGCCCGTGCGAGGTGGTCTGGGTATCGAAGCCCCGCATGCCCAGCCTGATCATAGGATTTCTTTATAAGCTCATCCATGGCGCTGCAGTCGTTCTCGACATCGACGACGACGAACTGGCGTTTGTGCGCGCCGAGACGGCATTGAGCCTGGACGAGTTCCTTGCCGGCCAGACGCCGTCGGATTGGCGAGAACCTTATTCCAAACGCTGGACGCAACTTGCCGTTTGGATGGTCCGCTTTGCCGATGCTGTTACGGTATGCAATCCCGTGCTTCAGCACCGTTTCGGCGGTACGATGGTCCGCCATGCGCGCGACGCCCGCCTCTTCGATGCCGCGCAGACAAAACGCGACGCATTGCGCTCGGAGTTCGGCTTCGTACCGGACGACAAAGTCGTCCTATTTCTGGGCACGCCGCGGCGGCACAAAGGGGTGCTCGACGTCGCACGCGCCTTGCAAACGCTGGGCGACAGGAATGCGGTGTTCTGCATCGTCGGCACTGTTCTCGACAAGGAGTTGAAGAAGGAGCTCGAGACCTTTTCAGGTGCGCGCATCGTTTTGCATCCGGACCAGCCCTATGCGCGCCTCGCCGAGTTGAACGCGATGGCCGATGTCGTCTGTATCCTGCAGGATCCGCTGGATCCCATCGCGCAATCGCAGACACCCGCCAAGCTCACCGATGCCATCGCGACCGGTACACGCGTGCTGGCGACATCCGTGCCGCCCGTGCTCGACCTGATGGAGGGCGGCCAACTCCAAGCGGTATCTGACGGCAATCTGGTCGACGCGCTCCGCAACGCATTGTCCGACCACGCAGGACAAGGGGCAGCCGCGCGCCGTGCGTTCTTCCGGACCGAATTGTCGAACGAAGCCAACGTCCCTCGCGCGCGCGAAGCGATCGAGGAAGCCCGCCGCCAAAATGCGCCCGTCGCCGGTGAGGTCTTGCGGCTCTTCGCGCATCTGGACGCAACGATGCCAGGCTCGTTGCCATATGAATGCGTGGCTGCGACCAAGGGGATATTCCGCAGTGGCGCGCGGGTCGGACCGCTTCGCACATTGCGCGAAGGCGTGAACGTGGTCTTCTTCTGGAAGCAGAACGATTCCGGCCTTTATGGCCGCCGGCAGGACATGTTGCTCAAGCAGTTCGCGGCGATGCCGCAGATCGCGCGAATCCTGCATATCGATGCCCCGATATCGGTCGACTCGCTGAACGGGATCGCAAACGCGCAGGGGCAAGGCCGGTATGTTGTCGCGAACACGATGAACCGGTTTCTCACAATCGCCGACGACGAAAAGGTCGCGCGCCGCACGTTTGTCTACAGAGGCAAAGACACCCATCTGCTGGGCCGGGAACTCGCCGGCATCGAAGCCTTTCCGAATGCCGTGGAGGCGTGGCTGCGCGAACTCGGCATGACCGAGAACGTGCTCGCCTGGGTCTGTCCCGTGCTGCGCAATTTTCCCGATGTGCAGAAGCGGTTGGGCTTTTCCTTCATCGCAACCGATGTGATCGACGACCAACGCCAGTGGCCCATGCAACCGGGATGGCGCGCTCAGCTCGAAAGAAACTACCGGAGCACCTTTGCTGTCGCGGATGCCGCTTTCGCCAACTGCGAACCGGTTGCGCGGTGGCTGAAGGACGAAGGGCTAGAGGCGTTGGTCGTGCCGAATGGCATGGACGCCCCCGGAGATATCGCGAACTGGCCGGTACCGGGTCGTCTGAAGACCCTGCCGCGCCCGATCGTCGGGTATTGTGGCAATCTTTCCCATCGCATCGACTGGGACTTGATCGAGTATCTTTCCGAAGCGCAGCCGAATTGGTCCATCGTGCTCATCGGCGAAGGTGCAAAAGACGAGCGCCATGCCCGTGTTGTTGCACGGCCCAATGTTCACGCCCTCGGTGTGCTGCCCTATGAAATCGCTCAGCGCCACATCGCGGCCTTCGACGCCGCCATGATTCCGCACGAGGCCTCTACCCTCTCCGAGCACATGAATCCGCTAAAGCTTTATGTGTACCGGAGCATGGGCATACCGGTCGTGTCGACGAAGATCGCCAATCTCGATGATCTGGCCGATGAAATCCGCACCGCGGACTCCCCTGAGGCTTTTGTCACCGGCCTTGAGGAGGCCATCGCCGAAACACGCGCACGCGGCCGCGTCTTTCCCAGCGCTGCGGCAATCGCATCGTTCTCCTGGTCCTCCCGTGCCGCCGACATATGGGGGCACCTCGTTCAGGTGTTCGAGGATTCGGCACGCAAAGGCATCGCCCCATGAACGCGCCGCTATCCTATCACGGATTGTGCAGCATCTGCGGTGCCAAGGGCGAGTTCGTACCCGGCACAGGACATTCTACGCGCGAATCCTTCCCGTGCCCGAGCTGCCGCGCAAGTCTGCGCTATCGCGACCAGGCCGCGCTGATCCTCGACGAATTCGCACGGGGCCGGTCGATCTCGCTCGCAAACCTCGTCGCATCCGGGCGTATGGCCGAGGTCAACATCTACGAGCCGGCTCTCAAGGGGCCGTTCGTGAACGCATTCAAAGCATTGCCGCGCTATGTACGCTCCTATTATTGGCCGGAGCGCGCACGGGGTGCGGTCGACGCGCACGGCGTGTGCAACGAGGACATCACGGCGCTCAGCTTTGCCGACAACAGCTTCGACCTCGTCATCACCAGCGACGTGATGGAGCACGTTTACGATTACAAATCCGCCTTTGCCGAGATTTTCCGCGTGCTCAAGCCTGGGGGCGCGCACATCTTCTCCATTCCCAATGCATGGCCGTTGCCGGACGTGTCGGAAGCACGCGTCTCCATCGTCGACGGGGTTGAGCACCACATCAAGCCCGCGCGGTATCACACCGGCGGCGACGGTACGCCATGCATCGTCTACACCGATTTCGGTGCCGATCTGATCGGTGTCATTGACGGGCTGGGTCGTTCGAGAACGCAAGCCGTCCGGCGCCACGGCGCGATCGATCCCTGCTATGTCAACGCCACCTTCTTCACGCGCAAGCTCGCCTGATGGACCTGTGCTGCCCGATCTGCAAGTCGGCCAAGTTCCTGGCCTTCAACAGCCGGGAGAATGCGCGCTGCGCAAACTGTCACGCCATGGAACGCACGCGGCTGTTGTGGCTGATCCTCGAGGAGCAGGGGCTGTTCCGTCCCGGCCTGCGTGTCATGCACGTCGCGCCAGAGTTGCCGCTCGCCAAACGCTATTCCGAGCTTCTGAACGAGCGCTACTTCGCCTGCGATGCCGACGCGGCCCGCTATACGAGCCACTTCACGACCATCCGCGAGATCGATCTTTGCCGCGACCTGGCGAAACTGCCGAGCCGGTGCTTCGACCTCATCCTGCACAGCCATGTGCTGGAACATGTGCGCTGCGATCCCGAGGGCGTACTCGCCGAGTTTGAGCGCCTTCTTGTCCCAGGCGGGCATCACTTTCTATCCGTGCCCGTCAGTGGCGACGCGACCCGCGAGGACATGAGCGATGATCTGTCGGATGCGGAGCGCTCGATGTTGTTCGGACAGCACGATCACATGCGAATTTTCGGGCGCCGCGACCTGCCGGCGATGCTGGATCGTGTTTGGGGTACGAACGGGCGGCATCACATCGAGCCGCTCGAACTGTTCGACGAGGACATACTTCGACGCGCCGCGGTTCCCGAAGACGCCTGGTCGGGCATCAGCAGCCATTCGGTGTTTCACCACCGGCGCCCGCTGGTGCAGACGGTTCGCATTGCCACAGAACGGGCAACCGACACACCGGTCACACACCCCCCGCCAAGCAGGCGAGGCCGGCCTGGACTCATCCTGCACATCGGTACTCCGAAAGCAGGAACAACGTCGTTGCAGCGCTGGTTCGCCGCCGGCCGAGATGCATTGCGCGCCGGGGGCATTGAATATTGGGATGTCGCCGAGAACCATTCCGAAGCGATGTTCATGGCGTTTGCCAACCCCGCCCGCATCGCGCGGGGAACGATGTGGTTCCAACAGGACCGCGAGGTCTCAATCGATCCCGAAGATGCCCGCAGGTCTTTCGACCGATTTCTCGACCGGCTGGGAACCCGCACTGGCTTTGTTTCTGCGGAAGTGCTGTGGAGTTTTTCGACGCACGACGTAAAAACACTGGCCGGGTATCTTGCCGATCGCGGCGTTGACGCGCTCATCACGTGCTGGGTCAGGCCGCCTGCCGAATTCCTGACAACCGCCGTGCAGCAGCGGCTTCGCTCGACGTTGTCGATTCGCGATTTCGGGGTCAATTTTCGCGAGCATGCGCTTATTCAATATAGCCGTCTGGAAGCGTGGCGCGACAGCTTCGGTCCGGAAAATGTGGTCATCCTGCCGCTGCAAGGCGATATCATCGATCAGTTGCGGACCCTGCTCGCCGAACTCGAAATCACCGTTGCGGTGCAAGAGGATGGAGCGCGCGCGCTTAACCCTTCGATCAGCTTGCTTGGCGCAAAGGCACTTCTCGCGTTGAACGCAACCCCGAACAAAGGCGCTCGGCACCTGCGCGCCTTGCTAAGGGACATAAAGGGCGAAAAATTCCGACTTCCCGAAAGCACGCTCAAACGTGCCACGCCGCTGTTTCGCAAAGAAGCACGCTACCTGGCGGACAATCTCCACCTCGATGCGGAGTGGCTGCTTGCCGATGCAACGGGTATCGACGATGACGCATTCTATAAGTGGGATTACGAAGAGGTCGTGCAGCTGCTGCGGGCGCTCGGCGAGGCGCTGGATCGCTCAGGCGGGCGCCAGCAATAGCCAGGTCTGCCGCGCGCTGCGAATCTCGTAGCCGAACTCCTTTGCAAAATCTTTGACGTGCTCCTGCATGACCATTTTGCCGCTTTCGTCGGGCCACAGCCAATCGTCGCCACAGAGAACAGCGTTCGGAAAGAGCCTGCGTGCGACGTCGAGGTCTTCGCGCTTCTTGTCGGCGTCGATATAGATGAGTTTGGGATCGATGCCGCGCTCGTGCAGATACTGCAGAACCTCCGGCGACCGGCGGCGCACCGGGATGAAGCGATCCTTGTATAGCCGCACATTGTTCATCGCGACGCAGAAATTGCCGAACCTGCGAAGATTGTGAACGATGGTGGCGATCTCATCGTCTTTCAGATGATAGACGGTGCGCGCGCGCAACGGGTCGACGGCCATGTTCTCGATATAGGCGGCCCAGTTGCTGTCCCAGGGATCGGCACCGATGACCGTCAGCTTCTCCGAGGCGCGCAGCCATTGCAGCGTCGAGCCGCAAAGAAAACAGCCGATCTCGACCATCAGGTCGATATCCCGCTCCTTGATCACGTCCAGAATGATCTCGCGTCCCCCGCGCCCGCCACCATCGAGCGGCAAGTAGAATGGCGCGATCTCACCATAGCCAAAATCCGGCCACGGATTGTCGCGTCGCAGCGGCTTCAGTCCCAAGGCAATCTTCGAAACAGGGGGCATACGGCCTGTATGTCAAATTGCGGCTTCGCTGTGAAGACAGAACCGCGGAGGCTGCCGCCAGAGCCGCAAACCGCGCACAGAGCTGGCCGTCAAAAATGGGCGACGTCAAATGTGCCTGTGAAGAACACACTCTCCGCGCTTTAGTTGTTCAGGGCCATCCCGTAGAATCCTGTGGGGAAATCAGGGGGCGACCAGCAAAGTCCTATGCACGCGGAAGAGGACACAAAAGCGTTCAGCTCCCCGGGGGAAGCGGTAGACGGTGCCAGCCGCGACTGGTTCGAACCGCTGCCGATAAGACTCGCGCCGCTGGCCAAGGGCGAGAAGGCAGCCTGATGAGCGCAGACAGAAGATATTTCGCAGACATGGCTTGGCATGAACGGCAGGAGTTGCAGCCGGCTTTCGCTCCACAAAAGCTTCGCGATTACCTGGCCCGCGCTCCCAAAACGATGAGTTCTCTGAAACTCGCCAACCGGATTGCATTCATTGGCGGCGCCCAGCTTGGCGGCGATCTGGAACATTTCGCAAAAATTGAACGTGTTCTTCCCGGTGCTGATGTGCGGGATGCGGATATTCTGTTGATCGCCGGGGATTGGCCGCGCGCGGGCGAACCCTGGAGGGAGGCGCTGCTCAATCTGCCGCAGCAGGCACGGGAGTTGCGAGAACTAATCGCGCGCTGTCGTACGCGGGGCATCCCGAGCGTGCTCTGGCTGACTGGAGAAGCCGACACCGTGGCGGCCATGATTCACCTCAAAGACTCTGTCGACGAGATTTTCGTGCCCGAGGGCATCCCGGTTGAGGGCGCTCGCCAGTTGGACATCGGTGTGAACGTAAAACTCTTCAACCCGTTTGTTGAAGATCTGGCGAGTGCGCGCGCCGACGAGCCTTTCTTTCGATTTGCCGTGGACGGAGCGCATGAGCTTTCTCAGTTCTTGGAATCCGATGCCATGCTGCAGATGGTTGCGCCGCTGCTCAAATATGACAGTTGGCTGATTGACTCTGCCTACCACTATCAAGTTCCAGACCTGAAATTGCCAGCGGCTCTTCGGCGGCGGTTTTTGGGCCATCTGTCGCCGCAAGCGCGGGCGGCCCTTCAAAAACTGGCTTATGGGCTTTTTCTACCGGACATCCTTCATGCCAAGAGACCCGTTTATTTTCGGGCACGCGGTCGCGAAGCCGCGGCTTGCAAGACGCTTGTGTTCGGCGAGACACCTTCAGGACACGACAATGTGACGCCGATGGGCGATCAGCCGGGATCATTTTTGTCGGCCCTGCTCGCTGACGACGTCGGACGCATGGCGATCGCTCACAAGGCCTGGCGAGACGTACTTTCGCAGCACACGCTCTTTGAACGGCTGGAGACAATTTTCGCGAGCGTAAATGTGAAGACCGTTTACCAGGGCAGTGCGCGTCCGGGCGTGAATGTGGTGATGCCCACGATCCGGCCTCACTTGATCCCGCTCGCGCTGACGATGTTCGCCCGGCAGACCTGGCCTCAGGCTCAGATGACCATTGTCGCAAACGGAGGAGGCATTCCCGAGGATGTGAGAAGGCTTGTCCACGAGACTCCGAACGTCCGGCTTTGCACCGTTCCGGAAGACAAGACACTGGGCTACTGCATGAATTACGGAATAGATCAGGTCGACGCCGAATACTGGGCCAAATGGGACGATGACGACGTCTACGGACCGCATTATCTGGAAGACCAGATGCTCCAGCGGAAGTACGTCGATTTCGATATCGCCGGAAAGGCTGCGATCTTCACGTATATTGAGGGCCACGATTGCATTTACTTGCGAAGCTACAACACTTGGGATTCCTTCGCATCGCACCTCGGTGGAGGCACGTTTCTGGTCAGGAACGGTGATCGCCATTTCGCGGAAGATGGGCGCGGCGCGGAAGACCGCGCGTTTCTGTTCCTCGCCCGAGAGCGCGGCGACCGCATTGTGGCCGGGGATCCCTTCAATTTCCTGCAGGTTCGCCGGCAGGATATTGCAAGTCACACCTGGACGGTTGGCGCACATGTCCAGGATTTGCGCGGGCCGCGGCGGGCGGGCTTCGATCTGGGAAACATCATCCTGTGAGCAAGACGTATCGCCAATCAAGTCCATCGCTCGTCACGCTCTACGATCGGATCGCCGGCTTGGTGGCGTATGGCGCAGAACCAACCCGCTTTCCAAGCGGATTTACGGATTCGCACGAAAAGGGCGACGCCGGAAAATGGCATCCCCTCGGCGAGATGCCGGAGCGCTTCTTCGACCCGGCGGCGGTGAGCCGGAAAGCGCGGCTCTGCGTCTTCGACGAGCGTGCTTATGTCGCCTTGCGCGGAGACATCTTCACGGGTTTCGAGCGCGATAAGCGTATCGGTACGCTTCAGAAACTGACGATTGTGTTGAACGGATCCGAGGTACTGGAAGTGGAATACAGGTTCGACGGCCGTCCAGGGTGGGCCGTCTTCCCGGTCGCGCTTCCAAAGTCAATCCCCGGAAACGATATCCGGGCCGTTGAAATAGAGCGCGACGGGATATTGATGCTCAGTCAATTTGCATCGGAAGACTTCCGTGGGCGGCGGGCCTGGCGTCCGAGGATTTGGCTGATCGACGCCAACGGGAAGTTATACGGCTCCGCAAATGCGGCTTCTGACGTTCCGGTGGAGATCCACGTCGATGGCCGCGCGTCATGGGCTTTAACAAGCAACCCGCCTCAACCGGGCGTGCCCCGCCCCTTTGAATTCGACCTGTCCCTCGATTGCGACGACGCATTCGCAAAAGTCGCGGCATTCAATCCCGCCACGGGCGTCGAAGCAGTTGGCTCTCCGATCGGAGTCTTCCGATCGCAAGGCGAGCACTTCTTGTTCGGATATCCCGTCATCCGGGAGAACAGGTTGCGTGCGGTGCTTCTGTCCTGGAAAGACGGCAAACGCAGAGCGCTTTCGCTGGGGCTCGCTCAATATGCGACCATCAGCACGATCGCGGAAGCAAACCTTGCAGACGCACCAGAGGCAAGCTTCGAGTGCGGCAACAACAGTTTTGAGGTCGATCTTTCGAACTTTCGAGGCTGTGAGATTCTGATTCTCGATGAGAACAGCGCAGTGGTCGGCCGCCTCCCACCCGTCGAACGCATTTTGGCTTTCGCGGCCAGGGCCAGGTGAGTCAAGCTTTTGTACGGCCGCGAACGTCAACTGGTGCCCAGAAGAGGACTCGAACCTCCACGCCGTGAAGCGCTAGTACCTGAAACTAGTGCGTCTACCAATTCCGCCATCTGGGCACGGGTTGGGGCGGCGATGTTTAGGGAAGGCCGGAAAT
>Ga0157369_10001768_pt1 | contig 26173 bp, 9 predicted proteins | sample C25metaG_FD_113461 | JGI IMG/M metagenome (GOLD analysis project Ga0157369, IMG submission 113461) | Corn rhizosphere microbial communities from Kellogg Biological Station, Michigan, USA - C2-5 metaG | ecosystem: Host-associated > Plants > Roots > Rhizosphere > Soil | place: USA: Michigan... | reverse complement strand
GAATGACGCGCTCAGAGAGTGTGACCATGCGCTCCGCAAGCGTTTGGGGTAGCGCATCGCCGCCGACCAGCGCCGTCAGGCCAGCCAGCGAATCGGGCTGATAGGCCACTAACCCATGCCACAGCGCAGGCGTACCTTGCATATGGGTGATCTGATGTTCAGCGATCGCCTGCGCCAGCAGACGCGGGTCGCGCGCGCACTCCCGTGAGGCGATAGTGACCGACGCGCCGGTCATCAGCGGCAATAAAAGCTCCAGCGCGGCGATATCAAAACTGAGGGTGGTCACGGCGAGCAGCCGATGCTGCGCCGTCAGCTGCACGGTGTGCTGCATGGCGGTGAGGAAGTTGGTTAACGCGCCGTGAGAGACCACTACCCCTTTCGGCGCGCCGGTGGAGCCGGAGGTAAAGAGCACATACGCTGGCTGCGGCGGTTGCGGCAGCGTGGTTGGGTTATCGTCGCGCTGTGCCGCAATGGCCGCCACCGCCGCGTCACTGTCGATTTGCTGCTGGCGATACCCGGTAACGATCCCCGCCGTTTGCGACGAGGAGAGGATCAGCGTCGGCTGGGCGGTGGCGAGAATATGCTGCAGGCGCTCCGCCGGGTGATCGGCATCAAGGGGCAGGTAAACGGCCTGTGCTTTGGCGACCGCCAGCATAGCAATCACCATATCCACCGTGCGCGGCAGGAGCAGCGCGACGCTGTCGCCGGGGCGCACACCCTGATCCTGTAGAAAGCGGCTAAGCCGGTTCGCCTGGCGGTTAAGCTGGCTGTAGCTCAGCTGGGTGTGCCGATCGTCAAGCGCAGGCGCGTGTGGCGTGCTTCTGGCCTGACGTTCAAACAACGCCGCAAAGGAGAGGGGTGGCACGGGCGCGCAGGTATCATTGGCCTGAGCATAAAGCTGCGACTCCTCAGCACTCAGCAGCGAGGGGGCACCAATCGCGGCGTGCGGTTGGTCGATTAATGCGCTAAACAGCGCCAGCATGCGCTGATGATGGGCGGATAAACTCTCCGGGCTGTAGAGGGCGCTATTAGCGTCAAAGCCGACGACCAGCGTGTGTTCGTCGCCGTAACCAAAGAAGAAGATCGCCAGATCGTCAACCGGCCCGTTGCTGGTATTCACCGGGAACGTTTTCGCGCCGTTGAAGGCCAGATCGTCGCCAAATAACTCGACGTTGATGGTGGTGTGGTAGAGCGGGCGGTCGAGTTTAAGATCGCGGGTCAACGCTTCATGGGGATACTGCTGGTGACGTAACGCGGACATCATCTCTTTTGCCACCAGCACCAGCACATCATCAAGGGTCAGCGCGGGCGAAAGCGGCAGGCGTACTGGCATGATGTTGGACATCATCGCGGGCGTGGTGCGCTGCACACGGCCGACACGCGCCGCCATCGGTAGCCCAATCACCACCTCCTGCTGGCCGGTCATGCGGTAGAGGTAAACAGCGGTTAACGCCGTAAGCAGCTGCGGGAGCGTGCAGCCTGCGGCTTCGGCATGCCGATGCAGGGCCTGATGCAGGGCTAAATCGATATTGTTGCGCTGGCGGACGATCGGCGCATCCGGCGCGCTGCGGCCCGCCAGGCTTGCGGGCGCTGGCCGGTCCTGAAAGCGCGTCATCCAGTATTCGCGATCGCGAAGAAAGCGGTTTGAGTTTCTGTAGGCGCTATCTTCGGCAATCAGGTCACGAAAGTTGCCGAACGGCGTGGGCGCGACGGGTTTATCCAGCACCAGCGCGTTGTAGATATCGACCGTGCGGCGAAGGATCAGCGAAGCGCCAAAACCGTCCAGCAGGATATGGTGGCAGCAGTGGTAATAGAGGAATCTTTTCGGGCTGAGCTTAATGAGACAAAAGATAAATGCGTTCCCTTGTGTGAGGGAGAAGCGTTGATTTGTCTGCTCGCTCATAAAGGCCAGTGCGGCTTCCCAGGCATCCGGGCGCGTACTGAAATCGTAAAAGGCAGCATCATAATTATCGATGGCGGGCACCTGCTGCTTTACCGTGTTGTCTGTTTGATAAAACCGACCGTGCATTGTTTCGGCTTCAGCAATCATTTTTTTGACTGCCGCTTTAAATAACGTTGGGCTTACCTCGCCATCAATAATTAAATATTCGCTGATTGTATTATTTCCCGGGTTCAGCGCGACTTCATTCGCTAACCACATTCCCATTTGTGCGGATGTTAAAGCGACGTACTCCGTGTCAATTAGCGCGGACATAAGCAAAACCTCAATATTAAAAAGCGGCAGGGGGAAAAGAGTAATTGATACAACTACATGTTTTGCAGGCTTTTCGGCTTGATATCCTGCCAGTTCTCCTCAATGTAGTGCAGGCATTCAGCACGGCTTGCTGGCCCACATACCGGCTCCCAGCCATCCGGAACCGGAATAAACTCTGGCCATAACGAGTGTTGGTTCTCATGATTCACTAATACGATGAATATAAGGTTCTCATTGTCGAAGGGGTTGCTCATCTTTTTTTCCTGTTTATAGGGGGCAGGCTTGTTTTTCTATAGAAACTTCTCTTTTAACGCAATGAAGATAGTTTTAATTTTGCGATTTTAAGAATTTGAATGCCGAATTTAGGCTATTTATAAATATTTTTATTTATGCGTGTTTATAAAATGTCAGGCTTTTAAAAATGTCGGTGAATAATATTTTGGTGATTGATATTTAATGGTGGTGAATTAATAGCAGTCGAAAACAGAAGAAATAGGAGAGGTAACGCGGCGTGTGGTGGCCGCCTCTGCTGTGTTAACGAAGCAGAGGCAAGGCGGTGTTTACTCCTCAGGCAATAAGCGTGATGAGGTGATCCTCTGCAAGGGTGTAGTAACCCGTCAGTCGGCTTCCCGGCGCTCTCTCTGCCGTCAGAGGTTGCGTCAGTTCAAGGGTGATGCGCTGCGATGCCGTATCAATCTGGCAAACCCGCGCGGCATCAAAGTCAAAAAAGCGGCGCACTTCGGGGTAGAGGGCTTTGAACAGGCTCTCTTTGGCGGAGAAGGCGATCAGTAGCGCACTCTCATAAGGCAGCGGGCAGCCCGCGAGCAGCGCCTGCTCCTGCGCCGAGGTGAACATATCGGCGGTTTCGCGCATGGTCTCTGGTGCCAGCATCTCAATATCCACGCCCGGCGTCAGGCCTGCGCCGCTGGGCGCGATAACGGCTATCGCCCGGTCATGGGTATGGGAAAGGCTGCCGCACCAGCCCGCAGGCCAGATGGGGGAGCGATCCGCCGCCGAGCCAACGCTGGCGTCGCAGCAGTGGTGCGCAAGCAGCAGCTTTGCGCCGTAGCGCGCCGCCAGGTACTCTGCCCGGCGCTTCACGCCCGCCGCGTGCAGGCGCGCGGGAAACGGGATCGCGTAGTGGTCAAACAGCTCGTCCTGCCAGGCGTGGCGATCAAAACTGAGCTGGCAGTAGGCGAGCCCCGGTATGGCCGCTATCGTGCCCATCTCAAGATGGGAGATAAAAGGCGGCCGTGCGTGATGGGTCAATGGAGTTAACATATCGCTCACTCTCAACAGGTAAAAAAAACCGCCATTACGGCGGTTTTATCAACATAACGTTCAATCCGCTCAGTGGCTCTCAAGCCAGCGCTGAATCACCGGGCCGATGCTTTTCAACGCCTCCGGGCTGAACATACCGTTATGGGTGCCCGGCACAGGGTGGACGATGATATTGCCATCAACATAGTTTGCCCAGAGCTGAGGATCGAAATCCTCTTCCCCGGCATCACGCTGCGTCGCTTTGAAGAAGAGCATATCACCGCGATAGCATCCCGGTGTCGTGGCGGCCAGCAGCAGCGGCGCATCACGAAGCTCAGCAAAGATACGCTCGAAAATCACCGGCGCCACGTCCGCGAGAGGGTGTTCCATCACCTGCAACTCACGCCGCAGCCCCTCAACAGAGAAGAGCGCCTGGTCATCCGGCACGGCACCTACCAGCGCTTCGAACAGCACCTTCAGCCCCTCTTCATCGCTCATTATCGTCTCAAGATAACGCTCCCCGAGCGGATAGCCATCCAGCAGCACCAGCGTGCTGACCTGATGCCCCTCTTTTTGTAGCAGCGTGGCGACCTCATGGGCCAGATGGCAACCGAAAGACCAGCCGAGGAGAGCGTAAGGGCCTTCTGGCTGGACTTTGTAGATCTCCGCCAGATAGGTTTTCGCCAGCGCCTCTACCGATGCCGCTGCCTCGCCTGTGCTGATCCTGCTTGCTTGCAGACCGTAGATCGGCTGCTGCTCGCCGAGGTAGCCAATAAGCCCAGAGTATGACCAGCTCAGACCACCGCCGGGAGGCAGGCAGAACAGCGCGGCTTTATCGCCCAGCGGTTGCAGCGGCAGCATCACATCCAGCATGCTGCTGCGCCGGTTGCTCTCCAGCCGCTGCGCCAGCATCGCGACCGTTGGCGATTCAAACAGATCGCGGATAGTCAGCTTCACCTGCAATTCGCGGTCAATCTGCGTAATCAGGCGCGCCGCCAGTAGAGAGTGGCCGCCCATGGCGAAGAAGCTGCTGTCGATACTGACGTTCTCAACCTTGAGCAGCGTGCTGAATTTCTCCGCCAGCCAGATCTCCCGCTCGCTTTGCGGTTGACGCCCGGCCTGGGTGCTGAAATCAGGCTTCGGCAGCGACCTAATCGCCAGTTTACCGTTGGCATTGAGCGGCAACGCCTCCAGCAGCACCACCGCAGCAGGCACCATAAAGTCCGGGAGACGTTCACGGGCAAACTGTTGCAGCGCTTCAGGCAATGCCGGGGGCGCATCGCTTGCCACCACATAGGCGACCAGCTGTTTATGGCCCGCCGCATCTTCAAGCGGAATAACTGCCACCTGCTGCACGGCCTTATGCTGCTTCAGCACGATCTCGATTTCACCCGGCTCGATTCGGAAGCCGCGAATTTTCACCTGCTGATCGCCGCGGCTGACAAAGCTGATGGCGCCGTCGCGGCGGCGTTTAACTCTATCGCCGGTGCGGTACATACGGCTTCCCGCAGGCCCGTAAGGATCGGCGACAAAGTGCGCCGCGCTAAGCCCCGGATGGTTCACGTAGCCGCGCGCCAGCCCGCGTCCGGCGATGTAAAGCTCGCCTGCAACGCCCTCCGGCTGCGGTTGTAAGTACTCATCCAGCACATATAAGCAGGTGTTATCCATTGCGTAGCCGATCGGCACATCCAGATAGGGCGCATCCGCCTGCGTAATCGGGTAATCCGTGGCGTAAGTCGTCGTCTCTGTCGGGCCGTAGATGTTCATCAGCTCAAGATCCGGCAAGTGCTCGCGCACGGACTGTACCGCGCTTGGGGAGATCTTCTCGCCGCCGGTATAGACCTTGCTGACCCCCGCCAGGCACTGCCACGCCTCTTCGGCAATCAGGCGGAACAGCCCGGAGGTTAAAAACACCGCGGTGACGTTGCGATCGGTAATGGTCGAGGTGATCACCGGCAGATCCAGCGCTTCTCCCGGCACAATCACCGCCTGGTGGCCGTTGAGCAGCGCCGCCCAGATCTCATAGGTTGAGGCATCAAAGGCATACGGCGAGTGCAGCAGAATGCGCTGATGATGCTCCCCCTGCCAGCGGCGATCGCGCGCCAGCGCAACGACGTTATCCTGGGTAATGGCAATCCCTTTCGGTTGACCGGTGGAGCCGGAGGTAAACATCACGTAAGCGATATGGTCAGGCTTGAGCGGCGTCGCGATAGTCGGCGCCTCTTCTTGCGTATGGGCATTATTGACCGTCAGCACGGCAATACCCTCCGGCAGAGGCGTCGCGCTGTGCTGCTCATCTACCACCGCGATGCGCACATCCAGCGTATGGGTAATATGCTGCCAGCGCTCAAACGGATCGCTGGTGCGCAGCGGCACATAGAAGCCGCCCGCTTTCACCACGGCGAGCACGCCAATCACCAGCGAGAGTGAACGCTCCAGCAGTAACGCCACGCCCTGTTCTGCTTTCACGCCCTGCTGTTGCAGGCTGTGCGCTAAAGCATTGGCGCGCGCATCCAGCTCCTGGTAGGTCAACTGCCCGTCGCCACAGCTGATGGCGATGTGATGCGGCGTTTTCGCCACCTGGCAGGCAAACTCCTGCGCTAATGTGGCCGGCGGCAGATCCACAACGGTGTCATTGCCGATATGAATAAGCGCGTCGCGCTGTTCGCCGCTCAGTAACGGCAGGTTTTTTACCGGCCGATCCGGCGCGTCGACTGCCGCCTGCAACAGCTGCACAAAGTAACCCGCCAGCGCGGTAACGGTTGAGCGATCGAACAGCTCCACCGGGAAGTCAATTTGCGCATCCAGCGCGCAGACTTCGCCGTTTTCGCCGCTAATTTCGTCAAAGTTAAACAGCAGATCAAACTTGGTCGTCACCAGACCGACCGGCTGGTGAGCGGCCTGCACATCCACCAGTTGCGGCGGTGTATTGGCGTTGTTTTGCAGCACCATCATCACCTGGAAGAGGGGATGTCTGGCGGAGGAGCGCCCCGGATTCAACGCTTTGACCACCCAGTCGAACGGCACATCCTGGTTAACATAAGCAGAGAGCATATACTCACGAACGCTGGCAAGCGCGGCACGGAAGCTGGGATTTGCCGCCAGATCGACGCGCAGCACCAGCGTATTGACGAAAAAGCCCACCAGATCGCCGATGGCTTCATCCGAGCGTCCCGCTGCGGCGGTACCGAGCGTAATATCATCGCCCGCGCCCATGCGGCTAAAGAGGATAGCGGCGGTCGCCTGTAGAAGCATAAAGGGCGTTACCCCTTCCTGTTGCGTCAGGGTTTTGATCCGCTGATAGAGCGCCTCGTCGATCCGGAAATGGACCCGCTCGCCCACATAGCTCGGTGACGCCGGGTGCGGACGGTCAACGGGCAGCAGAATCTCTTCAGGTGCGTCCGCCAGTGCGCTGCGCCAGAAGGCGATCTGCTGGGCGCAGAGCGGCGTGTTCTCCTCGATTTCGCCAAGCAGGCTGCGCTGCCAGAGCGCATAGTCAGCGTACTGCACCGCAAGCGGCGTCCACGTCGGCACCTGCTGCTGGCAGCGCGCGTTGTAAGCGCAGGAGATATCGTGGAACAGCGGCGCCAGCGAGCCGCCATCGCAGGCGATATGGTGAATGACAATCAGCAACACCTGTTCGTGGGTCTGCGGCAAGCGGAACAGCGTACAGCGCAGCGGGATCTCCCGCGCCAGGTCAAAGGCATAGGTTGACGCCTCATCCAGCGCACCGGCGAGCGCTTCCTCAGTTACTGATTTCACCGACAGCGTCATCTCGACCGAATCAGCGGCGAGAATATGCTGGTAAGGCTGCTCCTGATGGAGGGGGTAGAGGGTGCGCAACACTTCATGGCGTGCCACCACATCACGCAGTGCCTGGCCCAGCGCCGCTTCATTCAGCGGCCCGCTGAAGCGCACGGCGAGCGGCATATTATAGGCCGCGTGGTTATCGTCGAGGTTCTTCAATAACCACATGCGCTGCTGGGCAAAGGAGAGCGGCAGATACTCGCCGCGCGGCTGCGGGGTCAGCGCCACTTTCGGGGCGATATCCGCCTGCGCCAGCTGGCTGGCGAGCTGTGCCACGGTGGGGTAATCAAACAGCGTACGGATGGGCACATTTTTGCCCAGCTCGCTGCTGATGCGGCTTATCAGACGCATCGCTAACAGCGAATGGCCGCCGAGCATAAAGAAGTTGTCATCAATGCCCGGCGCGTCCAGCTGCAACACCTCAGCGAAGAGGCCTGCTAACATCTCCTCCTGCGCATTGCGCGGCTGACGCCGGGTTGCGCTCTGCATCATGCTTGGTTTCGGCAGTGCGCGCTTATCCAGCTTGCCGTTAATGGTCAGCGGGAATTTCTCCATCTGCACAATGGCCGCTGGCACCATATATTCCGGCAGTTTATCCGCTGCATGATGGCGCAGCGCCGTCATGTCGACAGGGCTGGAGCCGTCACTGATGATATAGCCCACCAGCTGCGGGTTGCCGGGGTTATCGTTTTGCAGGATCACCTCGGCCTGGGTCACCTGCGGATAGCTCGCCAGCGCGGCGGCAATCTCGCCCAGCTCAATGCGGAACCCGCGCAGTTTCACCTGCTGATCGGCGCGGCCTAAGTAGTTCAGCTCGCCTTTGCGGGTGCGGATCGCCACATCACCGGAGCGGTACATGCGCGTGCCTGGCTCGCCATACGGGTCAGCAACAAAGCGTTCGCTGCTTAGCGCCACGCGGTTCAGGTAGCCGCGCGCGAGGCCTGCGCCGCTGATATACATCTCCCCCTCTACGCCTGGCGGAACAGGTTGCAGCGCATTGTCTAACAGATGGATATGCAGATCCGGGATCGCCACGCCAATCAGGCTACCGGAGGCGTTGCGCGCCCCCTCCGCCGTCAGCGGCTGATAGCTCACATGAACGGTGGTTTCGGTGATGCCGTACATGTTAATCAGCTCCGGCGCAGCGTCATCATGGCGCTGATACCAGCGCTCAAGCTGGCTCAAATCGAGCGCTTCACCGCCAAACACCACTTTGCGCAGCGCTAATGGGTAGCTTGCTGGCGCAACGGCGTTTTCCGCTTCAATCAGCTGATAAAAGGCAGAAGGCGTCTGGTTGAGGATGGTGACCCGTTTGTCGCTCAGCAGTTGCAAAAAGGCCTGCGGATCGCGGCTGACGATAAACGGCACCACTACCAGCTCGCCGCCGTAGAGCAGCGGGCCCCAGATCTCCCAGACGGAGAAGTCGAAGGAGCAGGAGTGGAACAGCGTCCAGATGTCGGTGCGGGCAAAGTCAAACCAGCCCTCGGTGGCCGCAAAGAGGCGCAGCACATTGCTGTGGTGGATCATCACCCCTTTCGGTTTACCGGTGGAGCCGGAGGTGTAGATGATGTACGCCAGGCTCTCCGGGGTGACCGGGCGCAGGCGCTCATTGTCACTGAGATCGTCGGCGCTCAGCCCTGCAAGCTGCTGCTGGCACTGCGGCGTATCGAGCAGCAGTTCGGGCAGCGTGCTGCTTAGCGTACCGGCATACTCCGCGAGGGTGATAATCAGCGCCGGTCTGGCGTCGTCAACAATGTAGGCCAGACGATCCGCCGGGTTATGCACATCCAGCGGCAGGTAGGCGGCGCCCGCTTTGACGATGGCGAGCAGCGCCACCAGTGTCTCCATGGTGCGCGGCAGCGCCAGCGCGACGCTATCTTCCGTGCCGATACCGCGGCTTACCAGATAGCGTGCCAGCTGGTTGGCGCGCTGGTTCAGTTCGCCGTAGCTCATCGTCTTATCGCCGAGGCTCAGCGCAGTTGCCTGCGGTGTTTCACGCACCCGCTGTTCGAAAACCTGATGCAGCGTGGCGTGAGCCCACTGGTTAAAAGCGGTGCAAGCTTGCACGGCAGCCTGGCACTCCTCCGCCAGCAGCAGCGGAACGCTGCCGACGCGCCGCTGCGGCTCTGCCATCACGGCGTTCAGAACCAGCACGAAACGCTCGGCCAGCGCTTCGGCGGTGGCATCGTCAAACAGATCGGTGGCGTATTCGAGAATGCCGTTAAGCGCCGTGGGCGTCTCTTCGATATTAAAGGTCAGATCGAACTTCGCCACCGGCAGCAGCGGTGTGGCAACTCTGGTTTGCAGATGGTCAAAGCGCGCTTCGCTGTAGGCCATATTTTGCAGTACCAGCATCACCTGGAAGAGAGGGTGGCGCGCCAGCGAACGCTCAGGATTTAGCGCTTCGACCAGGTTATCAAAGGGAAGATCCTGGTGTTCGTAGGCTTGCAGCGCATAGTCGCGAACCTTCTCCAGCAGGGCGCTGAAGGTGAGGTTGTCGTCAATGGTGGCACGCATCACCAGCGTGTTGATAAAGAAGCCAACCAGCGGCTCGAGCGCCTCATCGCTGCGCCCGGCAATGGCCGTACCGACGGGAATGTCGTCACCTGCGCCCATGCGGTGCAGCAGCACCGCCAGCGCCGCCTGCAACACCATAAACAGGCTGGCGTTGTGCCCTTTCGCCACCTCAAGCAGGCGCGCGTGCAGCGATTCATCGATGGTAAAGCGACACTGCTTGCCTCGGTAGCTTGCGCGCGCCGGGCGTGGACGGTCGAGAGGCAGTTTCAGTTCGTCGGGAAGATCGGCGAGCGTGTTGCGCCACCAGGTGAGCTGGCGGCCCGCCAGGCTTTCAGCGGCATTGATCTCGCCCAGCCAGTCGCTCTGCCACAGAGCATAATCGCCATAGTTCACCGCAAGCGGCGTGAAGGCCGGAGCCTGGCCCTGCGCGCGGGCGTTATAAGCCGCAGCCAGATCATGCAGGAGCGGAGAGAGCGAACTGCCATCGCTGGCGATATGGTGCATTAAAAACAGCAGCAGATGGCGCTCTTCATTGATGGTAAAGAGCCACGCGCGGCAGGGATCTTCCCCGGCTAAATCGAAGGTGTATTGCGCGGCGCTCAGCATCCGGCTTTGCAGATCGTCAGACGCAACGTGTTCGGTTATCAGCGTGCAGGCTGCCTCCTCATCCCCGGTAACATGCTGATAAACGCTGCCGTCGGGCTGCTGTAAAAAGCGCGTGCGCAGCGTTTCGTGGCGCAGCTTCACATCGTTGAGTGCCGCCGCCAGCGCCGCTACATTTACTTCGCCCGTAAGCTCCAGCGTCAGCGGCATATTGTAGGTGGCGGTTTGCCCCTCGATACGATCGATCATCCACAGCCGACGCTGCGCGGCGGAAAGCGGCAGACGGGCCGGTTTTTCACGCGCCTGTAGCAGCAAACGCGAAGGCGCGGCGGCGTGCAAACGCTCGGCAAACTGCGCCACCGTCGGCGCTTCAAAGAGATCGCGGATCGCAGGATCAACACGCATTTCGCGGCGCACTTTGCTGACCAGACGCGACGCCAGCAGCGAGTGGCCGCCGAGGGCAAAGAAGTTGTCATCAATGCCGATGTCATCCAGGCCGAGCACTTCGGCGAAGAGTGCGCAGAGCGTGCTCTCCCGCTCATTGCGCGCGCCACGATGCTGCGCGGCGGTAAAGTGCGGCGCGGGCAGGGCGCGCATATCCACTTTGCCGTTGGCGTTTAGCGGGAAGGTCTCCAGCGGGATAATCATCGCCGGCACCATAAAGTCCGGCAACTGCGCGCTCAGCGCCGCGCGCAGCTGTTCCGCATCGAAGTCCACCGCTTTGCGCGGGATAACATAGGCGACAATCTGCTTATTGCCTGCGTTTGGCTCGACGATGCAGGCCAGCGCCTGCGCCACGGCAGGCTGCTGTTGCAGCGCGGTTTCCACTTCCGCCAGCTCAATACGGAAGCCGCGAATTTTCACCTGCTGATCGCCGCGGCTGAGGTATTCGAGCACGCCATCTTCACGCCAGCGCGCCCAGTCCCCGGAGCGGTACATGCGCTCGCCGGGTTGCGCGAAGGGGTTGGCGACAAAGTGCGTTGCCGTCAGCACCGGCTGGTTCTGGTAGCCGCGCGCCAGGCCGAGACCGGCGATATACAACTCGCCGGGAACGCCGACCGGCACCGGATTGAGATAGCCATCCAGCACGTAGGTTTGCATGTTATCGATCGGCGCGCCGATGGGCACCGTCATCTCCGTCGGGATGCCCGGCATCAGGTGCGTGGTGGTAAAGGTCGTGGTTTCTGTCGGGCCGTAGCCGTTCATCATCTTCAGTTCAGGGCAGTGCGTCATGACCTTTCTGATCGCCGCCACCGGCAGCACATCACCCCCGGCAATCAGCAGCCGCACCGCTTTCAGGGCGCTGGCATGCTCCTCGGCCATCAGGCGGAACAGACCGGCGGTGAGCCACAGCGCGGTCACGTTTTCCGCCATGACGATCTGTGCCAGCGCATCGATATCCAGCTCACCGGCCGGAGCGACAATCAGCTGACCGCCGCACAGCAGCGGCACCCACAGTTCATAGGTGGAGGCATCAAAGGCTGACGGGGAGTGCAGCAAGACGCGCTGATGATCCTCCGCCGACCAGCGGCGGTCGAGGGCAAGCGCCGCCACACTCTGCTGGTTGATGGCAATCCCTTTCGGTTTCCCGGTCGAGCCGGAGGTGTACATGATGTAGGCCAGGTTCTGCGCCGAACTTGCTACTGCCGGGTTGGTCTCTGTTCCGGCCTGCTGCGCGTCGTCGGCCGGGTGAATGATATGCGCGGCATCCGGTAACGGCAGACCCGCGTCGGCGATAAGCAGCGTGGCACCGGCGTCATCCAGCATCATCTGCTGGCGCTCAAGGGGGTCGCGCGGGCGCAGCGGCAGGTAAGCGCCGCCCGCTTTGATCACCGCAAGCGTGGCAATCACTTCATCAATGGAGTGCTGCATCAGCAGCCCGGCGCAGAAGCTTTTCCCGCCGTTCAGCGCGATCAGCCGGTGCGCCAGACGGTTCGCCGCCTGGTTTAGCTGGCTGTAGGTCACCGTTTTGCTGCCTTGCTTAACGGCAATGGCGTCCGGCGTGCGCAGCACCTGCTGTTCAAACAGCGCGGCTAAACGCACTTCAGGCAGCGCGACACGGGTGGCATTCCAGCCGCTGAGCAGCGTTTCGCGCTGGGCAGAGGTTAATAGCGCCAGCTCGCCAACGCGGGTAGTCGGCGCATTTACCAGCGTCTCAATCACGTGGACGACGCGTTCAGCAACGCCCTCGATGGTGCGCGCGTTATAGAGTTCGGTGGCGTATTCGATATGCCCGCTTACGCGCCCGTGCTGCTCATCAATGTTGAAATTAAACAGCAGATCAAATTTCGCGCTGCTGGTGGGCAATTCAAGCTGTTCAAGCTGTAACCCTTCGAAGCTGACAGCCTGCGGCCACGGCGTATCGACCGCCAGCATCACCTGGAACAGTGGATGTTTCGCCAGCGAACGGTCTGGTGCCAGCGCTTCGACAAGGCGCTCGAAGGGGAGATCCTGGTGTTCATTGGCCTCCAGCACTGCGCTACGCGCCAGCTCAATGAGCGTGCGTAATTCCGGGTTGCCGGAGGCCTGGGTACGCAGCACTGCGGTATTGGCGAAGTAACCAATCATCGGGATCTGCGCGATATCGGTACGGCCATAGATCGGCGTACCGATGGCAATGTCGTCGCCCGCGCCCATGCGGTGCAGCAGCGCCACCAGGCCTGCGTGCAGCAGCATAAAGAGGCTGGCACCCGTTTGCGCGCTCAGCGCCGCAAGCTTTGCAAACACCCCATCCGGCAGCGTAAAGGCGACGCGATCGCCCGCATAGCTGGCGCGCGCCGGACGGGGGCGATCGCCTGCCAGCGTAATCTCTTCCGGCAGCCCCTGCAGTTGATTGCGCCAGTAGGCCATCTGCCTGGCGAAGAGGGCATTCTCATCCTGCTCTTCACTGAGCAACGCGCGTTGCCAGAGGGCGTAATCCGCATACTGCACCGCAAGCGGCGCAAGATCGGGGGCGTGGCCTGCCTGGCGCGCCTGCCAGCAGAGGCTCAGATCCTGCAACAGCGGGAAGAGGGAGCCGCCGTCGCCTGCGGTGTGGTGGATCACCAGCAGCAGAACATGCTGCTCTGGCGCAAGTTGATAGAGCCAGCCTTTGATCGGCAGCTCGCGATCGAGGGCAAAAATATGCGCGCTGTGCTGCATTAACTGGGCGTTCAGATCGTCTGGCGCAATGGCCTGTTGTTGCAGGGTAAATGCTGCCTCTTGCGGCGTCAGCACCTGCTGGCAAGGGGTATCTTCCTGCTGGGTTAAGCGCGTACGCAGGCTTTCATGGCGGGCGATAACATCTGCCAGCGCCTGCGTCAGCATTGCGGCATCCAGTTTGCCGTTAAGCCTGATGGCGAGCGGCATATTGTAGGCGCTGCCCGGCGCGATCTGCTCCTGTAGCCACAGGCGTTGCTGGGCAAACGACATCGGCAGCAGGGCGGGGCGCGGTTGCGCCACCAGCGCAGGGCGCACGGGCGCGCCGCTTCCGGCCTCAATCAGCCTGCTCAGCTCGGCGACGGTTGGCGCGTCGAAGATCGCTTTTAGCGAGATCTCACTGTTGAACGCTTCGCGGATGCGGCTCAGCAGTTTCAAGGCAAGCAGCGAATGGCCGCCAAGGCTGAAGAAGTTGTCATCAATTACCGGTAACGCGCTGTCCAGGCACTCGGCAAAGAGCTGGCACAGTTTTTCCTGCTGCGGCGTGGAGGGCAGCACGCGGGCGGGCGCGGTGAAGGCCGGAACCGGCAGCGCACGGCGGTCAATTTTGCCATTCGCCGTGAGGGGGAACTGCTCCAGCACCATCATCACTGACGGCACCATATAATCCGGCAGCTGTTTGCCTAACTCGGCGCGCAGCGTGTCGGGCGAACAGTGCGCGCCATCGTGCGGCACCACGTAAGCTACCAGCCGTTTTTGCCCGGAGGCTTTTTCATCATGCGCGAGCACCAGCACTTGCTTGATCGCCTTTGAGCCCAGCAGCGCATTTTCGATATCACCAAGCTCAATGCGGTAACCGCGGATCTTCACCTGGTTATCCGCGCGCCCGAGGAAGCCGATCTGCATATCCTGCTCCCAGAAGGCAATATCCCCGGTGCGGTACATGCGCGACCCTTCAGGGCCAAAGGGGTTAGCGACAAAGCGCTCGCTGGTGAGATCGGCGCGTTTCAGGTAGCCAAACGCCAGGCCGTCGCCAGCGATATAGAGCTCGCCTGCCTGGCCAACCGGAACCGGTTGCAGCGCGCTGTCGAGGATATAAACCTGAGTGTTGTTGATCGGCAGACCGATGATGGAAGGGGCCACGCGATCGGCGGTCAGCTCGCGCAGGGTTGACCAGATCGTCGTTTCCGTTGGCCCGTAAACCTGAATGACTCGCGATGCCAGCGTCACCATCTGTTCGGCCAGATTGGCTGCCAGCGCATCACCGCCCACCAGCGCGGTGAGACCTGCCAGCGCCTGCGGTTGATAGCTGACCAGGCCCTGCCACAACGCTGGCGTACCCTGCAAATGGGTGATGTTCCAGCGATGGATCTCATTTGCCAGCAGATGCGGGTCGCGCGCCGCATCGCGTGAAGCGATCACCACCGCTGCGCCGTTGAGCAGCGGCAGGAAAAGCTCCAGTGCGGCAATATCAAACCCGACCGTGGTGACGGCCATTAAACGATGCTCCGCCGAGAGCAGAACGTGTTGCTGCATCGCCAGCATAAAATTGGTCAATGCATGATGGGGGATCAGCACCCCTTTCGGCGCACCGGTCGAGCCGGAGGTGAAGAGCACATACGCCGCCTGCTGTCGCTGAGCAGGCGTTGTCACAGGGTCGGTTTCTGGCTGCGAGATAATGCCAGCAATAATGGCGTTATCATCTATTTGATATTGCGGGAATTGAGCAACCAGAGCCGACGTTTCGGCGGTGGTTAACAGGCAGGTCGGCGCGGCGGTGGCGAGAATATGTTTTATCCGTTCAGCGGGATGATCGGGATCTAATGGCATATAGACCGCACCGGCTTTCATGATTGCCAGCATGGCGATCACCAGATTATCCGTGCGCGGCAGCAGTAGCCCGACAATGTCGCCCGGCCGTACCCCCTGCTGGCGTAAATAGTGGCTCATTTGGTTGACCAGGCTATTTAGCTGCCCATAGCTCAGCACGCTCTCCTCGTAGAAGATGGCCGGAGCATCGGGTGTAAGCTGAACCTGTTTTTCAAAGCACTCCGCAAGCGTAAGGGAAGGTATCGGCGCGGCAGTTTTATCATTCAGCAGGGCAATCTGCTGCTGCTCACTGGCGCTCAGTAACGCGGGGACGCCGATGGCCATCTCAGGGTTAGCAATCAGTTCACTGAACAGCGCCGTCATTCTTTCATAATGGGTAAGCAGCTGTTGCTCGCTATAGAGCGCGCTGTTGGCATCGAAGCCCAGCACGATGGTGCGCTCACCGCCATAGCCAAAGAAGAAGATGCTCAAATCTTCCACCGGGCCGTTGGAGAGATTCACGGAAAAGGTTTCTGCCCCTGTCAGCGCGAGGCTTTCGCCGAAGAGTTCAACGTTAATCGCCGTGTTAAACAGCGGGCGCGTGACGTTAAGCTCGCGAAGCAGATCTTCATGGCGGTATTGCTGGTGGCGCAACGAGGAGATCATCTCCTTCATCGCCTGCGCCATCACGTCGTTGAGGGTCAGCGCCGGCGATAAGTTTAAGCGCAGCGGCATGATATTCGACATTAAGCCAGGAATGCTGCGCTGCGCTCGCCCAACGCGTGCCGCCATTGGAAAGCCAATCACCAAATCTTCATTACCGGTAATGCGGTAGAGATAGATGGCGCTCAGGGCGGTGAGCAGCTGCGGCAGCGTAAAGCCGGAGTCGCTGGCCCGCTGCATGATGGCGTCATGAAACGGTTTTTCCAGCGGGATGCGCTGGCGGATTAGCTGGTCGCAGGGGGCGGCGCGCCCGGCGAGGCTCACCGGCTCCGGCAGATCGCTAAAGCGCGATACCCAGTAGTCTCTGTCGCGCGCGAAACGTTTTGAGTGGCGATACTCAATATCATCGGCCATCAATGTTTTAAAGCTGCCGAAAGGCGAGGGGGAGACCGGCTCGCCGGCGATTAAGTCGTTGTAGATTTCAATGGCGCGGCTGAGGAGCAGCGCGGCGCCAAAACCGTCCGTAAGAATGTGATGGCTGCACTGATAATAGAGATGTTTGTTTTCGGCAATCTTAACCAGGAAAAAGGTAAACAGATGCTTTTCAGAGAGCGAATAGGCTCTGTTTGTCTGCGCCGTCATATATTCAATGGCGGTTGCCCACGGGTCGTCCATCATACTGAAATCATAAAAGCCAGCTTCATAATCATTAACCGGCGTCAATGATTGCCTGACGTCGTTATTTTCATGAAAAAAACGGCCATGCATGGCATCTGTTTCAGCAATCATTGTTTTTATAGCGTCTTTAAATAGTGACGGGTTAATTGCGCCATCAATAATTAAATACTCACTAATATTATTATTTGCTTGATTCAGTGCGACTTCATTCGCTAACCACATGCCCATCTGAGCCGACGTTAAAGCGAAATAATCCATGTCTTCTGGTGCGGACATATAAAACCTCAATATTAAAGCGAAATAGGATAACGAGTGGGCAACACGGGGTTATAAATTTTGTAAACTTTTCGGCTTGATATCCTTCCAGTTTTCCTCAATGTACTCAATGCACGCCTTGCGGCTGGCGGGTCCGCAGAGCACGTCCCAACCCTCGGGGACAACCATAAATTCCGGCCATAAAGAGTGCTGATTCTCTGCGTTTACTAATACTAAAAAAGTAATGTTTTCATTTTCGAATGGATTGCTCATTTACTTGCCCCTGTAATAATAAAAACGAGGGTAATATTTATAGAATAAAAATCTGGAAGGCAATCTGTAATAGGAGGCTGTAAAAGAGATAACTTCTTGTTGTGATCTATCTCACGTTTTATTGCTAATTAATAATAGCGTGAATAAATAAGAATTTTATCGAGCGGCTAAGCTTTAAATAGTATAGATAAAAGAAATGGCAATTTTATTTTTTGAATAATATTAATGTTTAAAATGTGCTCTCAGGTATTAATTAATATAAAGCGCGGTGTGTGGTTAATAATCGAACGCAGTTCGATGGAGAGTCCGTACGCCAGAAACGAAAAACCCCGCCGAAGGCGAGGGTTAAGAATAAGTGGTGCCCGGACCCGGACTAACGCCGCAGGCGTTGAACAGCGCGCTTGTCGCGCTGGCCCCGAAGGGGTGAGCCGCTCGCGGCGAATAATCGAACGAAGTTCGATGGAGAGTCCGGTCGCAGAAAAGCAAAAACCCAGCCATAGGCTGGGTTCTCTGAATTAGTGGTGCCCGGACTCGGACTAACGCCGAAGGCGTTGAACAGCGCGCTTGTCGCGCTGGCCCCGAAGGGGTGAGCCGCTCGCGGCGAATAATCGAACGAAGTTCGATGGAGAGTCCGGTCGTAGAAAAGCAAAAACCCAGCCATAGGCTGGGTTCTCTGAATTAGTGGTGCCCGGACTCGGAATCGAACCAAGGACACGGGGATTTTCAATCCCCTGCTCTACCGACTGAGCTATCCGGGCAACGGGGCGCATTAAACCTGATTCACTGCGCTCCGTCAACGAAATTTCTTCATTTCGTCACAGAGTGCACAATCTATCACCACTTTCTGCCCATTGCACGCGCACTCAGGCAAAAAAGGCCGTCCAGAGGGCGGATAGCGGCATTGCCAGCACCAGCGCCGGCAGCATATTCGCCACGGCAAACATCTTTATTCCGCAGATGCGCAGCCCGGTCGCCAGCAGCAGAATTCCACCGACGGCGGTAAAATCGCCCATCATCGCCGGGGTGGTGAGCGGCAGAATAAGCGTCGCGCAGGTGGCGAGCGTCAGCTGAATAATCAGCATCGGAACCGAGATGATCGCCACGGCGAAACCGAGGGAAGTGGCGAAGATCAGCGCGGTAAAGAAATCGAGAAAGGCTTTGGCGATCAGTATGCTGGGATCGCCGGTCATCCCTTCGCGCATGGCGCCGAAAATCCCGGTCCCGCTGGCGCAAAAGAGAATAATGATCGCCACCAGGCTCTGAATAAACGACTCATGGGCGCTGGAGGCTGACTCAACCGCGTTGCGCTTCTGCGCCAGCTTGCGCAGGGCATTAACGCCGCCGCCGATACCGCGCTCAACATAACAGAGCTCGCCAATCAGTGTGCCGAGCAGCGTCGCCAGCACCATTACCGGCAGGTTGACGCATTTGACCACCAGTAAAATGCCGATGCCAAGCGAAGCAAGGCCAAAAATGGAGGGCATTGATGAGCGCACGCGCTCCGGTAAACGGTGGCTCATCAGCGCACCGAGCGTGCCGCCGATCAGTACGGCAGCCGCGTTAATAAAAGGACCTGTCAGCACGTTCACACTCCTGAAGTGCCATAAAAATGAATAAGAAGGCGCATACCATAGCATTTTTATGCGCGGCGAAGTGCCGCCCAGGTTGCGCCTGCGGGTTAAAAATGACATGATTGCGCGAATTTTCATCCATCTGACGGGGCCGCCTGATGCTGTACATTTCAGCCGCTGACACTGCGTTTCACGCCCGTGCCAAGGCCACTCGCCCCCGCTTATCGTCACTCTTTCTCACCATGCGGTGAGGGTAGCGCACGCTCACCGCAGGACAACAGTAAGATCAGCGGTTTTCTGCTTTTACTGATGTCTGGCGTCCGGAGCTGATCCCAGCCAGACATTTTCGTTGGGCGAAGCCACCGCTTCGTCCGGGGCTTTTTACTCCCCTGAAACGGGTATTCGTGCTTATGAACTCACTGAAAATTGCCGTCAGCCGCGAGCTGCTCTCCACTCTCTCAACCCACCGCGAGGTGATCTCCCTTGAGAGTACCGATTTCACGGATGTGGCGGCAGTCGTCATGACGGTAGCGGAGAGCCGCAGCGGCATTCTCGCACTGCTCAAACGCACTGGTTTTAATCTGCCGGTCTTTCTCTTCTCCGGCGAACCGGTTACTGCGCCCGAAGGCGTGACCGCGGTGATTAGCGGACGCGATCAGGAGTGGCTGGAGCTGGAAGCCGCCGCCTGTGATTATGAAGCAACGCTGCTGCCGCCGTTCTTCGATACGCTGCGTCAATACGTCGAGATGAAGAACAGCACCTTCGCCTGTCCCGGCCACCAGCACGGCGCGTTCTTTAAAAAGCACCCGGCAGGGCGCCAGTTCTACGACTTTTTCGGTGAGAACGTCTTTCGCGCCGACATGTGCAACGCCGACGTCAAGCTCGGTGATTTGCTGATCCACGAAGGCTCCGCCAAGCACGCGCAGAAGTTTGCCGCCAAAGTGTTTAACGCCGACAAAACTTACTTTGTGCTTAACGGCACCTCCGCCGCCAATAAAGTGGTGACCAATGCGCTGCTGACGCGCGGCGATCTGGTGCTTTTCGATCGCAACAACCATAAATCCAACCACCACGGCGCGCTGATTCAGGCCGGGGCGACGCCGGTCTATCTGGAAGCGGCGCGCAACCCGTTTGGCTTTATTGGCGGCATTGACGATCACTGTTTTGATGAAGCCTACCTGCGCACCTTAATCAGCGATGTCGCGCCTGATAAGGCCAAACAGCCGCGTCCGTTCCGCCTGGCGGTGATCCAGCTTGGCACCTACGACGGCACGATCTACAACGCCCGCCAGGTGATCGATAAGATCGGCCACCTGTGCGACTACATCCTGTTTGATTCGGCGTGGGTCGGTTACGAGCAGTTTATCCCGATGATGGCTGACTGCTCGCCGCTGCTGCTCGATCTGAATGAGAACGATCCGGGGATCTTTGTCACCCAGTCGGTGCATAAACAGCAGGCGGGCTTCTCGCAAACCTCGCAGATCCACAAAAAAGATAACCACCTGCGCGGCCAGGCGCGCTTCTGCCCGCACAAGCGCTTGAATAACGCCTTTATGCTGCACGCCTCGACCAGCCCGTTTTATCCGCTGTTTGCCGCGCTGGATATCAACGCCAAAATTCACCAGGGCGAGAGCGGGCGCAGGCTGTGGGCGGAGTGCGTCGAGCTGGGCATTGAGGCGCGCAAAGCGATTATCGCCAACTGCAAAATGATCCAGCCGTTTGTGCCGCCAGTGATCGGCGGTCGCCCATGGCAGGATCATCCCACCGAGCTTATCGCCCGCAAGCGCCGCTTCTTCAGCTTTGAACCGGGCGACAAGTGGCACGGTTTTGAGGGCTACGCCCAGGATCAATACTTTGTCGATCCCTGCAAACTGCTGCTCACCACGCCGGGCATCGATGCGGAAACGGGGGAATACACCGATTTCGGCATTCCGGCGACCATTTTGGCGCACTACCTGCGTGAAAACGGCATTGTGCCGGAGAAGTGCGATCTCAACTCGATCCTCTTCCTGCTGACGCCTGCCGAAAGCGCGGAGAAGATGGCGCAGCTGGTGGCGATGATCGCCCAGTTTGAGCAGCATATTGAAGATGACACGCCGCTGGCCGACGTGCTGCCGACCATCTTTAACAAATACCCGGTGCGCTACCGCGATTACACCCTGCGCGAACTGTGCCAGGAGATGCACGATCTCTACGTCAGCTTTGACGTTAAAGATCTGCAAAAAGCGATGTTCCGTAAAGAGAGCTTCCCGGCGGTGGCGATGAATCCGCAGGATGCCAATAGCGAGTTTATTCGCGGTAACGTCGAACTGGTGCGCATCAGCGAGGCGGAAGGGCGCATTGCGGCAGAGGGCGCGCTGCCCTATCCGCCGGGCGTGCTCTGCGTGGTGCCGGGTGAAGTGTGGGGTGGAGCAGTGCAGCGTTACTTCCTCGCGCTGGAGGAGGGGGTTAACCTGCTGCCCGGCTTCTCGCCGGAGCTACAGGGCGTCTACTCGGAAACCGATGCCGATGGCATCAAGCGCCTCTATGGTTATGTGCTGAAGTAATCACCGCGCCGCCTGGGATGCGTCTCAGGCGGCCGCGCGGCGGTAAATGCGTCGCGGATGACCAATCTTGCCATACTGCATCTCCACCGCCAGAAAGCCCGCTTCGACACAGTGTTCAAGGTAGCGGCGGGCGGTGGTTTTGCTCAGCCCCGTTTCGCTTACCACCTCATCAACGGAAAAACAGCGCGCCTCGTCGTCGGCGAACAGCTTCTGCACCAGCGCCAGCGTGCTCTCTTCAATCCCTTTGCTGCCGTTATCCTGGCGGTAATTTTTCGACTGTAGCTGATAGAGGGTGTCGACGTTCTGCTGGTCGACAATCTTCCACACCCGCTGCTGCTCGGTGAACTGCACAAAGCGCTCCAGCGACTGGCTTAAGCGCTTCCACGACACCGGTTTGAGAATGTAGTCGAAAGCACCGTTGCGGATCGCCTGGCTACAGGTGTCCATATCGCTGGCGGCGGTAATAAAGATCACCGAACAGTTGGCGTTGATAATCTCGGGGTCGCTAATCAGCGTGATGCCTTTGCCATCCGGCAGGTAGTTATCCAGCAGGATGAGCTGCGGCTGTCGCTGGCTAAGGAGTATTTTCGCTTCCGCCAGCGATGACGCCATCCCCACCAGCCGCAGGCGCGGATGTTTACTCACCAGCTCAGCGTTGAGCTGCGCCAGCGTCTCTTCATCTTCGACGATCAGCACGTCTATCGGTTCATGTTGCATACATCTCATCCACGGTGGCAACGGGGCGCGGAGCGCTGCCCGTTTCAGGAATAAACAGAGAAAAGATCGTACCGCGCGGGGCGTTGGCCGAAACCTCGATCGCGCCGCCCGCCTGAGTGACATAGCTGGCGATCAGATAGAGGCCAATGCCGTGATCGCCGCGGCGTTTGGTGGTCACCCCGCGCTCAAAAATGCGATCGGCAATCGCCGGATCGATCCCAATCCCGCGATCCGCCACTTCTATGATCAGCTCCCGCTCGTTAAGCAGGATCAGTACATCGACCGGATCGTGTGGCAGAGTGGCGCGCTGGGTTGCTTCAATAGCGTTATCCAGCAGGTTGCCGATGATGGAGATCAGCTCCGCTTCTGCCAGCCCGCGACAGGGGCGATCCATGCGGCTCAATGGGTCGAAGTTCAGCTCCACGCCTTTCTCCCGCGCGCGCGCCGCTTTGCCCAGCAGCAGACCGCAAATGGTCGGCGAGGTAAAGCGCGAGGAGATAAAGTCCAGCAGCTCCTGAGCGTGTTCCGACTGGGCCTGAATATAGTTCACCGCCTCGTCGTAACGCTCCATATGCAGCAGCCCGGAAAGGGTGGTCATGCGGTTAAGCTGCTCGTGGCGCATAATGCGCAGGTTGTCAGCATAGCGCTTTACCTGGCTTAACTGTGCGCTCAGGCTGTCGATCTCATTGCGATCGCGAAAGGTGATCACCCACCCTTGTAAGCTATCTTCGAGCATAATGCGCACCCGGCTGGCGATCACCGTCAGGTGGTTGAAGCGGCAAATCTCATCATGGGTGTCACTTTCCAGCATCGTCGCGGCGGCAAAAAAGGGCACCGGCGCAATGACATCGCTAATCGCATGGCCCCGCAGGGCACGGGTTGGCTGGCTCAGTCCCAGCAGCTTACGCGCCGCCTGGTTGATCACCTCAATGCGCGACTCGCGATCAATCGCAATCACCCCTTCGTAGATCGACTCCATCATCGCCTTCTGCTGGCGCACCAGCAGGCCAATCTCGCGCGGCTCAAGGGAGAAGATCTGCTTTTTAATGCTGCGGGTAAAAAACCAGGAGAAGACAAACAGCGCGACGAGCAGCAGTACGGCGGCGATAAAGATATTAATTACTTTGCCGAGGGTGATGGCATCCAGATAGCTGGTCAGATACCCAACCGAGACAATGCCGACCACCCGGCCATTATCATCAAAAATAGGCGCTTTACTGCGTAGCGAAATCCCCAGCCCGCCTTTGCGAATAGTGGTGGTGCTTTTGCCCTGTAATACTTCCGCGTTATCGCCGCCGACCAGCGTTTTTCCTACCACATCTGCATGTACGGAGTGAAATAGGTGCAGGCCTTTATTATCACCAATCACAATAAAGCTGGCATCGCTGTGGGAAACCACCTTTTGCATAAACTGATTAATAGCGGGAATATTCTTGTCGGCGACGGAGCGCCGTAGATTCGGAATAATCGCAATCTCTTCCGCCTGTATTTTCGCGCGGGCGCTCATCTCCTGATAGAGCTGGCGTCCGACGTCCTTGTAATAATAAACGCCCAACAGGACGAACAGGCCGGAGAAGAAAAGCACCAGCGAGATAAACAGCTTGATTTGAAAGGAGACTTTCATAACGACACGCGCAGCAATAAGGAAAGGCTCAATGTAACACTTTTCCCTGCGCGGGCGAGCAGTTTGCGGGAAACTTGTGATCCCTTACACAGCGCGTGTTGCTGTGGAAAAACAAGCTGTTACAACCTTCTGTTACGGTTTGTTATGAACATGTATTTCCTTTTAAAAAAACCATAAAAACCACGGCAATAAATAAGAGCCGGCTCACGCAAAATAGAAGAAACCATAAAAACCATAGGTGCCTTAAAAACTCTGGTTTTAATATGCCTGCCCTCACATAAAGTGTGTATTTAGCCCACTACGCTGTAAGCACAAAATAACGAAGGGGCTTAATTATGAGCACAACTGACGATTCATTCTCTGTACCCGGAAAGTCGCGAACGCTTGATAAAACATCACTGAAAGATAAGTGGTGGCACATTATGGATAGCTGGAAAGTCGGGATTATTCCCCTGCCGCTGTTTCTTTTGGCGGGGGCATTAATTGCCGTCGACTGTCTCGGCGGTAAACTGCCGAGCGATATCGTGGTGATGGTCGCCACGTTGGCCTTTTTTGGCTTCGCCTGCGGTGAGTTTGGCAAGCGGCTGCCGATTGTTGGCAAGCTGGGCGCGGCGGCGATTTGCGCCACCTTTATCCCCTCGGCGATGGTCTATTACGGCCTGCTGCCGGATGTGGTGGTTGAGTCCACCACCAAATTCTACAAATCGACCAACATTCTCTATCTCTACATCTGCTGCATTATTGTTGGCAGCATTATGAGCATGAATCGCACCACGCTGATTCAGGGCTTTTTGCGCATCTTCTTCCCGATGCTGTGCGGTGAAATCGTCGGCATGCTGGTCGGCATGGGCGTTGGTATGGCGCTCGGCATGGAGCCGTTCCAGATCTTCTTCTTTATCATTCTGCCGATCATGGCGGGCGGCGTGGGCGAAGGCGCGATCCCGTTGTCAATAGGTTACGCCACGCTGCTGCATATGGATCAGGGCGTTGCGCTGGGTCGCGTGCTGCCGATGGTGATGCTCGGCGGGCTGACGGCGATCATTATCTCCGGCTGTCTGAACCAGCTTGGTAAACGCTTCCCGCACCTCACTGGCGAAGGCCAGCTGATGCCGAACCGCAGTAACGGCGACGAACCAGCCTCTGCGACCCCGGCGTTCTCCGGTAAAACCGATGTCACGACCATTGCCGCAGGCGCGCTGCTGGCGGTGCTGCTCTATATGATCGGTATGCTCGGCCACAAACTGATTGGCCTGCCTGCCCCGGTCGGCATGCTGTTTGTCGCGGTGCTGATTAAGCTCGCTCACGGCGTCTCGCCGCGTCTGCTGGAAGGCTCGCAGGTGGTCTACAAATTCTTCCAGACCTCGGTCACCTACCCGATCCTCTTCGCCGTTGGTGTGGCCATTACGCCGTGGGAAGAGCTGGTTCACGCTTTCACCATCAATAACCTGCTGGTGATTGTCAGCACCGTCTCCGCGCTGGTCGCGACCGGCTTCTTCGTCGGTAAAAAGATCGGTATGCACCCGATTGATGTGGCCATCGTCTCCTGCTGCCAGAGCGGGCAGGGCGGCACCGGCGACGTCGCCATTCTTACCGCAGGTAACCGAATGAGCCTGATGCCGTTCGCACAGATCGCTACCCGCATCGGTGGGGCAATTAACGTCTCCATCTCGCTGCTGGTGCTCGGCAACTTCCTCGTCTGATTCAGGAATTACAGGAACTGATATGAAACTCGCAAGCTTTGTTCACCAGGGTATCCGCAGCTACGGCATCGTCAGCGCGGAAGGCGTCGTCAACCTCGGCCAGCGCCTGGGCGACCGCTACGCCGATTTAAAAGCGCTGCTCGCCGCAGACGATGGGCTGGCGCAGGCCGCGCGCTACAGCGAAGAAGCCGCCGATCTGCGTTTTGATGAGATCGCCTTTCTGCCGGTGATTGATAACCCGGGCAAAATCCTCTGTGTCGGGATGAACTACGCCGAAAAACGCAAAGAGTTCGACCAGCACAACCCGGCGCCGACGCTGTTTGTCCGCTTCGCCGATTCGCAAACCGGCCATAACGCGCCGGTGGTGAAACCGCGCCACTCCAGCGAGTTCGATTACGAAGGCGAACTGGCGGTGATTATCGGTAAAGGCGGGGAGAATATCGCCCGCGAAACGGCCTTAAGCCATGTGGCGGGTTACAGCTGCTATATGGATGGCTCGGCGCGAGACTGGCAGCACAGCTGGTTTACCGCCGGCAAAAACTGGCGGCAGACCGGGGCATTTGGCCCGTGGATGACCACCGCCGATGAGATCCCCGACCCGCACACGCTCGCCATCCGCACCTGGCTCAATGGCCGCATGGTGCAGGATGACACCACCGCCAGCATGATCCACAAAGTTGCCGAGCTTATTGAATACATCAGCACCTTCACCAGCCTGACGCCGGGGGATGTGATCATCACCGGTTCACCGGGCGGCGTCGGGAAAAAACGCACGCCACCGCTGTTTATGAAGGCGG